>Ga0105239_10002730_pt1 | contig 22163 bp, 22 predicted proteins | sample KBSC44metaG_FD_92761 | JGI IMG/M metagenome (GOLD analysis project Ga0105239, IMG submission 92761) | Corn rhizosphere microbial communities from Kellogg Biological Station, Michigan, USA - KBS C4-4 metaG | ecosystem: Host-associated > Plants > Roots > Rhizosphere > Soil | place: Michigan, USA... | reverse complement strand
TTCCCAGGCAAAGGACGCCGCGCGGACGCGGTCCCAGCCCTGCTCCATCTTCACCACCATCATCTCGACCGCGATGATGGCGTCGTCGACCAGCAGGCCGAGCGCGATGATCAGGGCGCCCAGCGTGATCCGGTGCAGGTCGATCGACATCGCGTTCATGACGATGAACACGATCGCCAGTACCAGCGGCACCGACATCGCCACCACGATGCCGGTACGCCAGCCGAGCGCCACGAACGACACGAACAGCACGATCGCGAGCGCCTCGATGAAGGAGTGCACGAACTCGCCGACAGCGCGCTCGACCACCCTGGGCTGGTCGGCGATCTGGTCGACATTGATGCCCTGCGGCACGGCTTTCATGAATTCCGCGGTCGCGTTCGCGACCTCCTTGCCCAGTTCCAGGATGTTGGCGCCCTTGGCGGTGACGACGCCGATGCCGAGCGCGGGCTTGCCTTCCTGCCGCACTGTAAACGTCGGCGGATCGACGAAGCCATGGGTGACGGTCGCGATATCGCCGAGCCGGAACACGCGGCCATTGCTCTCGACCGGCGTTTCGGCAACCGCCTTGACGCCGTCGAGCGCGCCGGTGACGCGCAGCGGCACGCGCTGGGAGGAGGTTTCGACCGTGCCGGCCGGCGTCACGTTGTTCTGCTTGGCGAGCGAATCGAACAGCGCCTGCGGCGTGATGCCGAGGGTCGCCAGCTTGGCGTGCGAGAATTCAACGAAGATGCGCTCGTCCTGGGCGCCGTAGAGGTCGACCTTGGTGACGCCGGATACCTTCAGCAGCCGCTGGCGCATGCCTTCGGCGGCCTTCTTCAGCTGCGCGTAATCGGCGCCGTCGCCGGTCATCATATAGAGGATCGAATCGACGTCGCTGAACTCGTCGTTGACGACGGGGCCGAGCAGGCCGGCCGGCAACTGGCCCTGCACGTCGGCGAGTTTCTTGCGCAGGACATAGAACAGATACGGCACCTGCGCCGGTGGCGTGGAATCCTTGAAGGTCACCTGCATCGCCGTGAAGGCGGGCTTGGAATAGGTCTGAACCTTCTCGAAATAAGGCAGTTCCTGCAGCTTCTTCTCGATCGGATCGGCGACCTGGGTCTGCATCTCCTGGGCGGTGGCGCCCGGCCAGATCGCCGAGACGTTTACCACCTTCACCGTAAAGAACGGATCCTCGGCGCGGCCGAGCCCCTGGTAGGAGAAGTAGCCGGCAACGCCGAGCGCGATCATCAGGAACAGCACCAGGGTCGGATGGCTCACCGCCCAGCCCGAGAGATTGAAGCGCTTCATGTCACTCTCCAGATTCCAAAACCTTGACCGTCACTAAAACGACAGCGACGAGACCACCCGGACCTTCTGGGCCGGATCGAGTTTTTGCACGCCGAGCGCGACCACCCTGGCGCCCTCAGGCACGCCGCCGGTGATGACGACGGAATTGCTCTCATAGGATTTCACGACGACGGGCTTCAGCGTCACGTCGCCGGCATCGTCGACGATATAGAGCGAGGGATCGCCGCCCTGGCTGTAAAGCGCCGACAGCGGCAGTCTTGCGACGCGTTCGGTCGCGGCATCCGACAGCGTCAGCGTCGCGGTCATGCCCAGCGAGACGCTTTCGCCGGCGTCAGGCAGCGAAAATTTGGCCAGATAGGTCCGCGTGGCGGGATCGGCGGCGGGGGCGATCTCGCGCAGCTTCGCGGCATATTTCCTGTCGGCGTCCGACCACAGCGTCACGGTGGCGGTGCCATCCTTGGCGCGGCCGACCAGCGTTTCCGGGATCGCCACCACGGCTTCCTTCTCGGCAAAGCGCGCGACGCGGATCGCGGTCTGGCCGGAGGCGACCACCTGCCCGGCATCGATCAGGGTCGCTGTGACGACGCCCCGGGTGTCGGCTACCAGCGTTGCATAAGACAGCGAGTTTTTGGTCAGTTCGACCGAGCGTTCGGCGCGGCTGAGGCGCGCGCGCGCTTCATCGGCGGCGGCGCGGCTCTGATCCATTTGCGCATCCGTGGTCCAGCCCTTGGCGCGCAGATCCCTGGCGCGCTGCTCGGAGGCGGCGGCCTGCGCCAGCACACCGGTCGCGGCGCGGAATTCGGCTTCGGCCTGCTCGGCCTGCAACTTCAGGTCGACTTCATCGAGGGTGGCGAGCGGTTGGCCGACATCGACGGTCTGGCCGACTTCGACCAGGCGCTTTGCAACCTTGCCCGGGACTCGAAAACCCATGTCGGTCTCGATCCGCGGCTTGATGGTGCCGACGAAACTGCGCTCCGGCGTTTCGGCCTCGTAATGCACGGTCGCGACCAGGACAGGGCGCCCGGGGGTGGTCTTTTCGGCTACCTTTTCATTGCAGCCGGTCAACGCGATCACCGCCAGCGCCAGCACCGCTCCGCTCAAGAGCCTGTAATAGCTGGATAAAACGGAGTGGACGAACATCGGACTCTCTCCATCGGCTGAATTACGATGAAGAGTGTCTAATGTTCACTGATGAATGTCAATATTCATCAGTGAACACCTATTCGTGAGCGGACGCTCCGATGCCAGAGGCGCCCTCTAGTCAAATCGCTTGAGTGCGCGGGTCAGTCCCCGCCGGAAGCCATCCCCGCGGTACGGTACACGATCACCGCGAACAGCAGCATGCCGACAAATACGGTGAGCGCGCCGGCGACGACGAGCGGCTCGAAGCGATCGTGCCCGCCGAGCAGCACACTGGCGATGCCGACCGGGAACAGGATCGCGCCGCCCACGCTGATGACGGCCTGGATACGCGCCATCCGGGTCGCGGCAGCCATCGGAAACACGCTGTAATACAGCGCCGACAAAAACATGGTGACGAAGCCAAGCAGATTGAGATGCGCATGCGCCGGCGCCAGCGCGAAATCCTGCTTGATGCCCATGAAAATGCCGAAGGCCATCCCGAGCAGGCCGATGGATACGCTGATGCGAAACAGTGATTTGGTCATGGTCTTCCCTGTCGAAATATGTCTGTCGCGAAGTGTCGGCTCAGTTGCCGGCGAAATAACGGGGCACGCGCGCTTTGTAGTGCCGATAGACGTCGCCGAATTTCTGCTCGAGATAACGCTCCTCGCGCCGGACCACGGCAAAGTGCAGCAACACACAGCTTGGAGCGATCAGAAGCGGTATCCAGTCGAGATCGAAGATCAGCGCGATCCCGCACAGTGCAACGGATATCCCGACATAGAGCGGGTTGCGCGTGTACCCGAACACACCATCCGTGACGAGCTGCGTTGTCGGCAGCGACGGGTTGACGTTGGTCCCGCCTTTGATCAGCGCGCGCCGTCCGGCTGACGTCGTGACCAGTCCGGCAAGCACGATAACGGCGCCGATGCCGATCCGCACCGACGGTTCGAGGCCGGCGATCCAGCCGAGCGGCACCAGCCATTGCAGCAGGCAGGCGATCGCAAGCGTCGTCAGCGGAATGACGGGTGGGAAGACAATGATATTGGGGCGATCAATAGTGGCGTTGGTCATAACAGCTCCTGTAATGCAGTTGGCGATATGTCTTTTCAGCAACCGCCGGGTTTTAGCCCGGCCGCGGGAGGCCATTGAATCCTATTGTCTCCAATGGAGACATATGGGAGACTTCGCATTGCCGTCAAGGGGTGATAAATTCGCCTTTGAAATCAATGGGGACTGAGGAAATGGCCGCGAAACCGCCGCCGAAGCGCGAGACGTTCCGTCATGGAAACTTGCCGGAGGCGCTGATCGATGCCGCGCTGGTGCGGCTCGAGGCCGAAGGCATCGAGGCGATCAGCCTGCGCGACCTTGCCCGCGACGCCGGCGTCAACCACCGCGCGGTGTACCGGCACTTTCCGGACAAACTGTCACTGCTGGCTCGAGTCGCCGAACGCGGCTGGCAACAGCTCGCGCAGCGCCTGAAGAAGGCAACTGCGGACAAGGCGCCGGGCGAGCCGGTGCTGGTCGCAGCCAGCGTCGGCTTCTTCCAATTCGCACGCGAATTCCCCAATCTGTTTCACCTGATGGGCGGCGCCCGCATCAACCTCGAGGGCGAATTCCCTGCCCTTGAAGCTGCCATCGTCCACGCGCTGCAGGTGTTTGCCGTCGGCTTTGCTGGCACCGGAATGGCGCCCGGCATTGTGGTCGAACGCACCGCTGTCTTCGTCGCGGCGCTGCAAGGCATCGTCACGCAGATCCTGCACAAGCGGTTCAAGGTCGCACCGTCCACGGCCAAGGCGTTTATCGCCGACACCTGCCGGATGCTGATCAAGGGCGTGAGTTAGCTTACGTCGCCCCGCTTGCGGGGAGAGGTCGGATTGCATCGAAGATGCAATCCGGGAGAGGGGTACAGGTCTATCGATACATCTCGCTCGCGGTGAGAGCCCCTCACCCCAACCCTCTAAGAGCAAGCTTCGCTTGTCTCGACCCCGCGAAGGGCGGGGAGAGGGAGATACAAGCCCTACTCCGCCAGTTGAAATCGCTCGAAGCGATCGAGCGCTTCCTCGATGCGACGCTTGTGTTCCTTGCGCAAAGCCCTTGCGGCACCCTTGCCGACCCAGCTCCATTTCTGCAGCAGCAATTTTTTGTTCTTGCGGTCGGTCTTGAGATCGATCGCGGCGACGATGTCCTCTCCCACCAGGACCGGCAGCGCGAAATAGCCGAACAGCCGCTTTTCCCTTGGAACATAGGCCTCGAACCGATGGCCGTAGTCGAAGAACAATTCGGTACGCTTGCGCTGGATGATCAGGGGATCGAACGGCGAGAGAATGTGAACGAGGCGGGGATCGCCCCCGCCGGTCTGCTCCAATGTCTCCAGGCGTACCCAATGCTCCTGCTTGCCGGCGCCTTCGAGCGCGACCGGCACCATCTCCTTGCGGCGCACGCGCGCCTCGATCAGGCGGCGGACCGCCGCCTTGCTCGGCGCATCGAGATGGCAAATTGAATCGAGGCTGACGATACCTTGCGCGCGCAACGCGCGGTCGAGCAGATAGGCTGTCGTTTCCGAGACCGACGCCGGCTTCGGCGGCTTGTCCCAACCGAAATGCCGCGTCATCAGTTCGTAGGTCTTCAGCATGCCGGTGCGTTCGGAAACTGTCACCTCGCCGGCATAGAACGCGAGTTGCAGCGCGCGCTTCGAGGGCTTGCGGCTCTGCCACAGATGCTCCTTTTCCGTCAGCACATCGTCCTCGATGTCGCGGATGGTCAGCGCGCCGTCGCGGCGCAGCAGCCGCATCACCTTGCGCATGTCCGCGGGCTTGACGTTAGCGAACCATCGGTGGCCCTCGCGCTTGTGCAGCTTCATGCCCGGAACGAAATAGCGAAAGTCCTTCGACGGCACATAGGACAGCGCGTGCGTCCAGTATTCGAAGACGCTCTTGTCAAGGCTCTGGGCCTGCCGCAGATCGGCGCGCCGGTAGTTCGGGATCCGGCTATAAAGGATGTGGTGATGGCAGCGCTCGATCACATTGATGGTGTCGATCTGCACATAGCCGAGATGATCCACGGCGGCAGCGACCGCCGGCGGCCCATCGCCGAACGGTTCCGGCGTATCGAGCCGCTGACAGCGCAGCCAGATCCGCCGGGCCTCGGCCTTGGTCAGGGGATGGGATGGAATCGCGCGGGGCATTGCCCGACAATGTAATCGGATTCGCCGCCGGTCACGCGACGTTTTTGCCGAGAAACGCGCTGATCACCGCCCCGATTTCCCCGGCATGGGTTTCAAGCGCAAAATGTCCGGTGTCGAAGAACTGCACTTCGGCGCGGGGATTGTCGCGCTTGAATGCCTCCGCGCCCGGCGGCAGGAAGAACGGATCGTTCCTGCCCCACACCGCCAGCAGCGGCGGGCGATGGGTGCGGAAATATTGCTGGAATTTCGGATAGAGCGCGACGTTGCTGGCGTAGTCCAGGAACAGGTCGAGCTGGATCTCGTCATTGCCCGGGCGCGCCAGCAGTGCGGCATCGAGCGTGTAGGCCTCCGGCGCCACCGCCGACTCGTCCGCGACGCCGTGGACGTACTGCCAGCGCGTGGTCTCGGGGCTGAGGAAGGCGCGCAAGGCCCAGCGGTTTTCCGGCGTCGGGTCTTTCCAGTAGGCCTGGATCGGATTCCAGCCTTCGCTCAGACCTTCCTCATAGGCGTTGCCGTTCTGCGAGATGGTCGCGGTGATCCGTTCGGGATGCGCCAGCGCGAGGCGGAAGCCGACCGGCGCGCCGTAGTCGAACACGTAGATCGCGTAGCGCTTCAGCCCGACGACTCCGGTGAACAGGTCGATCCGCTTCGCCAGATTGTCGAAGGTCCATTTGACCTTGTCGGGCGACGGCGCGTCCGAGAAGCCGAAGCCGGGAAGATCGGGTGCGATCACGTGATATCGCTCCGCCAGCAACGGGATCAGGTTACGGAACATATGCGACGAGGTCGGAAAGCCGTGCAGCAGCAGGACGGTCGGTGCATCGGCGCGGCCGGCTTCGCGATAGAATATCTTGACGCCACCGGCGTCGGCATAACGGTAGGAAATGGTCATGGCAATTAACCCCTTGGGTTTTGCGAGATGAGATCACAGCGGCGGCGATGTCAGCCGCCGGCGCGGACGTGTCAGCCGACGCGAACGACGAGCTTGCCGCCCGCCTCGTTCGACTCCATCAGGCGGTGCGCGGCCTGAATATCTTCGAAGCGAAACACCTTTGCGGGCCTGGCCCGGTAGGCGCCGGAAGCGACCCGGTCGACGATGTCCTGGAACGGAATTTCCGAGAGCGGAAATTCGGCCGAGCCGGTCACCACGGCGCTTGCGAACACCGTGAGGATAACGCCGCTCGGAATCTGGAACACCGGCTCGAGCGTCAGCGGCCCGCCGCCGCCGAGAAATCCGACCAGGCAGGCCTTGCCGCCCCGCCGCAACGTCGCCAGCGAATCCAGCACGGTGGTGTTGCCGACGATGTCGAGCACCGCGTCGATACCCTGCGGATGACGCTCGCGGAGCCGCTTCGACAGGTCAGGCGCTTCGATCAGGACTTCCCTGGCGCCCAGCGCTTCCAGCACGGCCGCGCGGTTGGGGTTGCGCGTGGTGGCGATCGCGCGCGCGCCGATCTGCGCCGCGATATTGACCGCGGCCTGGCCGAGCGCCGACGTCGCGCCGCGGATCAGGACCGACATCCCCGCCTTGACGGCGAGGATACCGCACAGCGACGTCCACGCCGTGGCATAGGATTCCGGGATCGCCGCCAGATCTTCCCACGGCAGATCGGTGCTGATGGCGGCAACATTGCTGGCGGGTACGCTGACCAGTTCGGCATAGCTGCCATTGATGTTGCGGCCCATGCCGCCGACGATCGCAACGACCTTCTGGCCGGGGGCAAGGCGCCCGCCCGGATCGGCCTTCACCACGCCGACACATTCGATGCCGGTGATTTCGGCGACGTCGCCCCAGACACCTTTTCGGAAATAGGCTTCGGCGTGATTGAGGCCGAACGCCTTCACCTCGATCAGGACATGGCCGGATTGCGGCTCGGGATCCGGACGCGTTTCCAACGCCAGCACTTCCGGTCCGCCATACTGCTTGATGACGATGGCACGCATGTCGAGGCCCTTTGAATCAATTGGAACGGGGCCCAAAGTGGCAAATTGCGCCATCGAAAAAAACAATATAATAATGATAAACTCCATAGGATTTATAAATCATGCTGGACGGCATCACCCTCCATCAGCTGCAGTGCTTCGAGGCCGTCGTCAGCGAGGGCAGCTTCCAGGCCGCGGCCGGGAAGTTGTTGCGCGCGCAGCCGACGGTGTCGTCATCGGTGAAGAACCTGGAAAGCCAGCTGCAGCTCACGCTGCTCGACCGCAGCGGCTATCGCGTCACGCTGACCGAAGCCGGCCGGTCGTTCTACGCGCGCACGCGGGTGTTCCTGCAGGAGATGAAGCGGCTGCGTGATCATGCCGCCCAACTGGCGATGGGAGAAGAAAGCGAGCTCCGCGTCGTGATCGGCGACATCAGCCCGCTGCCGGAAACGCTGGCGCTGCTCCGGCGCTTCTTCGATCGCTGTCCGGGCACCAGGCTGCATCTGCATTTCGAAGCCGTGTCAGGACCGTGGGAACGCCTGTTCGACAATGACGCCGATCTGATCTTCCACTACGTCGAAAAGAGCGACCCGCGGCTGGAGTTCGTGGATCTGTTCACGGTCAGGATCATCCCCGTGGTGGCGCCGAACTTCCTGCGCTTTCCGATTTCCAAATCGATCACCCCGGAACAGATGCGCGATTACGTGCAATGCGTGATCCGCGACACCGCCCGGCACTCGGAGCCGCGCGACTACTTCCTGGTCGAGGGCGCGCGCAGCTGGACCGTCAGCGACCAGCTGATGAAAAAGGAGCTGATCGTGCAAGGCATGGGCTGGGGCCACATGCCGCGTTACCTGATCGAAGACAATTTGCGCGACGGCAGCCTGCGCCAGATCAGCGGCCGTCACTTCAAGGGCGGCAAGGCCGACCTCGTCGCGGCGCGGCGGCGCGACACGCCGCATGGCCCGATCGCCAACCGTCTCTGGCAGTTCATTGCAGACGAGGCGGCCAAGATCATTCCGGCCTCCGGCTAATTCACCGTTTCGGCCGTTCGGCGACGCTGCCGGTCGCGAACATTTTGCCCGCGGTTCAAAATTCGAAGCGGGTGAGTGCGCGATCCCGTACGCAACGGAACAGTGATCCAGATCACACAGGCGAAGAGAGGATCGGACCGACCCGGTGGTCGATGCAACATGGTCCGCCTATCGCGGAGGCTGGCGCTTTGCCGGGCGAAACCGAGGGAAAGCCGCGCCTTTCCAACGTGACCTGGATCACGTTTGCGACTTTGAACCTATCCTAGCCTTCCAGCATCCAAACGCCATGCACGCCAATTGCAGGCGTAACCGTGAGGATTACACAATGACCCGCTTTCATGGACTTTCCATCGTGACATTCGGCGCCGCCCTGTCGATGACGGCGGGCCTGGCATTTGCCGGTGACACCGTATCCGCGGACAAAATCCTGGACGCGCTGAAGCCGAAGGCCGCGACCCGCGGGCTCTCGACCGGTCCGCAGGTCGACACCGCCGCGCAGGCCAAGGAAGCCAGCTTCGTCGATACGCTGCGCAACCGCAAAACCCGGTCGCTCTCGCTCGGCGAGCGTGAGGAGATTGCCGAGCTTGCCGCGACCAAGCCGAAGATCGATCTCGAAATCCGCTTCGACTACAACTCGGCCGACATCAACAGGAGTTCGATGCCGGCGGTGCAGGAGCTCGGCAAGGCGCTCTCGAACGCCAGTTTGAAGGACTCGACCTTCGTGGTTGCCGGCCATACCGACGCGGTCGGCGGCGAGGCCTATAACCAGGATCTCTCCGAAAGGCGCGCCGATACGATCAAGAAGTACCTGACCGAGAAGTATGGCCTCAACGGCGCCAACCTCGTCACCGTCGGCTATGGCAAGACCAAGCCGAAGGATCCGAATGCGCCGATGGACCCGGTCAACCGCCGCGTCCAGGTCGTCAATATGGACACCAAGACCGCGTCGAAGTGACGTCGCGACCGGATCGATCCGCCCGCCGGAACCGGCGGGCGGATTTTTCGCATTTCAAATCCAGTTCTGGAAAATCATCAGCCGGTTGAACGTCGCCATCGACGTGCCGATGAATGCCGCCGAGACCGGCAGCATTGCCGCGAAGCCTGCGCCGCCGATCACGACAAAGCCCCACAGCAGCCAGCGCGGCGCAGAACCGCGGCGGAGCGCATAGACCAGCACCAGGCTCGCCGTGGTCGCTGCCGGCAGATAATAATAGATGAAACCGAGCGTTCGCGGCAGCAGCGCCCATGCGAGATAGGGGCCGAGGTAGAACGCCAGCACCAGGAAGGCGTCCGCCCGCCGCGTCACGATCCAGTCGCGCAGCGAAATCGCGACCGCAATCAGCGCCGGCCACAGGATCAAGGGATTGCCGAGAAAGACCACCGCCTCAATCCGGTCGTCGCCGATCTTGTCGAACAGATACCAGACCGGCCGGACCAGCAACGGCCAGGACGGCCACGAGCTCATATAGGTGTGGCCCGCAATCGCGGTCGTGGTGTTGTCGCCGAAGATCCGCCGCTGCGCCTGCAATATATCCGGTACCGACAGGCCGTAGAGCGGGACGAAGGTCGAGAGATAGGCGAGTGCCGGAACGAGCAGGAAGCACGCTGCGAAATGCCATGCCTTGAAGCCGGGCCAGAGATCAGGCCGGTACCAGTCATGTTCATTGCCGTCGGTAAATTGCGTGCGCCAGCTTTGCATCAGGCGGATCGCCGCGACGATGACGACGCAAACCGCGAGCACGAACAGCCCGCTCCATTTGCAGGCGATCGAGAAACCGGAGGCGAGCCCGGCAAGCGCGAACCAGAGCTGCGGCCGCCGCTGCCGGTAGCCATGCAGGAACGCCGCGGTTGCGAACAGGCCGAAGGTCAGCGCGAAAATATCCAGCATTGCGATGCGGGATTGCACGAACAGCATCTGGTTGAAAAACGCCAGCAGGGTTGCCGCGATCGCCGGTCCCTGCGCCGCAAACAGCGCAAGGCCACAAAGGTACACGGCGACAAGCGCGAGCGCGCCGAACAGCACGGCCGGATAGCGCCACCCCAGCGGCACGTCGCCGAAATTATGGATCGACAGCGCGATGATTTGCTTGGCCAGCGGCGGATGCATCGGGTTGAGCATCGGCTGTGGCATCACCGGTTCGAGCATCTGCCGCGCCGCCGGCACGTAGTGCACCTCGTCGAAATAGAATTTTTCCGGCGTGGTGACGCCGACCAGCATCGCAAAATGCGCGACGACGAAGATGATTGCCGCGAAGACCGTGATGCGCACGATCGAAAGATCGGGAATGGAAGGCGATTCAGGCACGGTGTTCACGGCTCGATGCTACGACAATCAAAATAAAGTGTGCGCGGAATAAATTTCGAAGTCCATTGCCGTGAACGCTTTTCGAATCCGGCGTCACTGACCGAAGGGCCAGTAAAGCGGCACTTGTGATAAATCCGCTACATCGCATACGTGGGTTATCGGATACGACGTCGCGATAATCAATCGGCTTCGAAAATGAAATCGCGTCACTGCTCTCTCTTGTTTTCCACACTTCTCGCAACGGCCATATTGACGACAAGTCCGCTTTCGGCGCAAACGCGCGTCGGCGAAGCCGCCGTCGTCAAAAATGAAGTTCTACGCGTCGCGGAATCTTCGACCAGCCAGATCAACGTTGGCGACGGCTTGCTGCGCGACGAGATCGTTCGCACCGGGCTCGACAGCGCCACACGGCTGGTGATGGCTGACAGCACCAATCTGTCGCTGGGGCCGAGCGCGTCGCTCAGGCTCGACCGCACCGTGTTCGACGATGAACATCATTATCGCGACGTCGCGATCCGGCTGACCTCCGGCGCAATTCGCTTCGTGACCGGCCATTCCGAAAAGGCCGCCTACAAGATCATGACCCCGCTTGCAACCATCGGCGTTCGCGGCACCACGCTCGATATCCTGTCGCAGCGCGGCCAGACCATCGTCAATCTGCAGGAAGGCGCCTCGTCGGTCTGCACCGTCACCTTCGAATGCATCCAGCTGACCAGGCCCGGCGATACCGCAATCATCACTTCGGCCAACGGCAAGACCACGATCAAGAAATCCGGCACCCCGACCTGGACCTTCGCCAAGACCTGCAGCGCCGCAGCGGGGCTTTGCAGCACCACGCAATATGCCGACGCGACACCTGTGGTCACGCCTCCGGTCGATGACGGCAGCGACCCCACCGGCATGCTGTGCGGGCGCTGACCATGGCAAACCGCAAATCTCGTTTGGTCGTATCAGCGGCCTTGACCGCGGCGACGTTGCTTTTGTTGCTGCCAATGCAGGCCTCGCCTGCGTTCGCGGAAGGGTGCTTCGACGATGTGTGTCCGGACCCGACTCCGACTCCCACGCCAACACCACCGCCGACGCCTACACCTACACCGACACCGACGCCTACCGAGACGCCGTCGCCGACTCCGTTGCCGCAGCCGAGCGCATCACCCGCGCCGACTCCGACGCCGGTGCCGATCGTTACCGGTGCGGATAACAGCGCGGGCTCGATCAGCGATCTGGCCAGGCAGCGCTTCAACCAGATGGTCACCAACCGCGTGCTCGGCACCGTGCTGCTCGGCATCAATGAACAGGTCAACTGCAGCGATTGCGTCAGCGCCTTCGGCTCGGCGGGATCGTTCTCGGCCGGCATTCACGGCCGCAAGAGCCTGACGCCCAATCTGTCGCTGCTGGCCGGCATCGCCTACACCCAGTACAGCGAAGGCGGATACAGCGTCACCAGCGCACCGATCGGCGCATTCGCGCTGCGCTATGATTTCGTCGATTGGGGCTCTTCGCGGCCGTTCTTCGATATCGGCGCCATCCTGACACCCTACGAGAAGGTGCGATATCGCCGCACCTACGCGACAAGCCTCGGTGCGGTGTCGCTGGACAGCGCCACCACCGCCGACAATTACGGTGTCTATGGCCGCACGGGGTGGATGAGCCGGCTGTCACCGCGCGACGAAGTCGCGGCCTCGGTCGAGGTCTGGCAGATGTGGCAGCGGGTCAAGGGCTACACCGATCCCGCCGCCGCACTCAATCCGTTCGATGCCTCGATCACCGGCGGTACCGACACCACCAATCTCGTCAAGATCGGCGGCCAGTGGACGCATCTGTTCGGCTCGAGCGTCGAGGCCAATGTCAATGGCGGCTTCGTGCAGTCGTTTTCGAACCACTCCGGCATCGTCGCCACCGTCACCGGCACCGGCAACGTCGTCCCGACGATCGGAAACCAGAGCTGGTTCGAATATGGCGGCCGCCTCGGCTTCCGGATCACGCAGGGCTGGGTCGCCGACCTCTTCCTCAACGGTACCGCCGGCCCGCAGCCGGTCGGCAACACCATCCATGGCGGCGTCGGACTGCGGGTCAGTTATTAGCGCGGAACGTAGGGTGTGAGCCGAAACCTGACCCCAAACCGTCATTGCGAGGAGCGAAGCGACGAAGCAATCCATTTCCGTTGCGGACCCATGGGTTGCTTCGCTGAGCCTGTCATCGGGCGCGCGTTCGCGAGACCCGTTCGCTCGCAATGACGGCAGAGACACGAAGCGCGTATCAGGTCGCGATCGGCGTCGGCATGGTCAAAAAAGCCCGCGTCACGTGCCAGAACAATTGCCGATTGATGGCGAGCGCCACCGAATGCGCGGTGCCGGGCAGGATGATGAACTGGCGGTCGCCGTTCGGCAGCAGATTATAAAATTCCTCGAGGTCGGCGACGGTGGCGATGCCGTCATATTCGCCGCGCACCAACAGCACCGGCGCCAGCACCTTGTCGGGGTGCACGACCGGCAGATTGGCGGTCATGTCCAGATAGGTGCCGGTCGGAATCTGGTCGCCGAACACCATCTCCGCGTCCGCCAGCGCCTCGATGGCGGCCGGGTCGCTGGTGCCGGGCTTGTCGCGCGTCGCGATCGAGCGAATCATCTCGCGGTCGCGCTTGCGCATGTTGTGCGAACGATAATAGGCCAGTTGCTCGGCGCGTTTTGCCAGCGTCGGCGAGCCCTCGCCCTTGTAGGTGAAGGCGGCGAACACCAGCCGGTCGATCCGGTCGGGCGCCACCATGGCATAGGCGCCGGCACGCAACGCGCCGGAGGATTCGCCGATGAAATGAAACTTCTTGTGCCCGGTCTCGCGGGTGATGAGGTCGGCCGCGACCTTCAGATCCTCGACGCCGCTGGCAATATCGGCATTGCCCGCGGTTCGGCCGGACTTGCCGTAATTCTCGTGGTCCATGGTCCAGCAGTCGAACCCGTAGCGGGCGAACTCGTTCATGACGGAATATTCGCCCTTGCCGGGCACGTTGAGGTCGAACACCCTCGAGGTCACCGACGAGCCGTGGACGAAGAACACCACGGGGCGGGCCGGCTCGCCGGCCTTGGGTGCGCCGATCCGCTTGCGGAACATCCACAGCGGAATGTCGCCCTTCCTGGTCCAGTATTCGCTGCTCCAGATCTCGCTACCTTCGGTCGGCACGGCCGTCGCGCCTTGCGAGGGCGATGCACTGGCGACTCCCCCGGCAACGAGGCCCAGCCCCGCACTCTTGATAACCGTGCGCCGCGCCAGCAATCGATCGATTTGTTTCATGGTTCCCTCCCGTGCAGTTCCTGATCTTTTCAATTTTTCTGCGGGCTGCAACGCTACTATTCGAAGTCTCGCGCCAGCGTAACAGATGGCTCAATTGCCGGGAAGTCACGGTGCGCCGCAGCGCCAAAGCGCGATCCACAACGAAGAGGCTTGCCCTCAACAAATACACCTTTAGGCTCTCCTCGCATAAATGCACCACGGGTTGCCAAAGAACGCGAATTTCAGGGAGGCATCATGGCCAACAACTCACAAATGGTTTTCGCGGCCGCGCTGCTGTGCGCCGGGCTTCCAGCCTGGAGCCAGGAGTTGCCGGACGGACCGGGTAAGGAATTGGCGGCGGCCAACTGCAACGCTTGTCACAGTTTGTTGAGCCGCGTCGGCGCAGGCTACACGCCCGAAGGCTGGCACACCGTGATGCAGATGATGGTCAATCAAGGCGCCGTTCTGGCGGCGGATCAAATCGCGCCGCTGGAAGCCTATTTGATCAAGAGCTTTCCGGAAAGACCGAAGCCTGCCGGCGTGGTCATCGCAGGGCCCACTGAAATTTCCTTCAAGGCGTGGCAGGCGCCGACGCCCGGATCGCGCCCCCATGACCCGCTGGCGACCAGCGACGGCGCGCTCTGGTACACGGGACAACTGGCCAACGTGCTCGGCCGGGTCGATCCGAAGACCGGGGAGGTCAAGGAATTTCCGCTCAAGACCCCGCACTCCGGACCGCACGGCCTGCAGGAAGATAAGGACGGCAACGTCTGGTACACCGGCAACACCGGATCGCTGATCGGAAAGCTTGATCCGAAAACGGGGCAAGTCACCGAATACCCGACCCCCGAAGCCGGCGATCCGCATACGCTGATCTTCGACAACGGCGGGATCCTGTGGTTCACGATGCAGAACGCCAACCGGATCGGACGCCTCGACCCGAAGACCGGAGAGATCAAGCTGCTGACGGTGCCGACGGCCAACTCGCGCCCCTACGGCATGGCGCTGAATTCCAAAGGCGTCGTGTTCTTTGTCGAATTCGGCGCCAACAAGGTCGGCAGCGTCGATCCGAAGACGATGGAATTTCGTGAATATCTGTTGCCGGATGCGGCGGCCCGCCCGCGACGCATCGCCATCACCGGCGACGACATCGTCTGGTATTCCGATTATTCCCGCGGCTATCTCGGTCGTCTCGACATCGCGACCGGCAAGGTGACGGAGTGGCCGTCCCCGAGCGGGCCGAAGTCCGAGCCATACGGCATCTCGGCCATCAACGATGTGATCTGGTACAGCGAATCCGGGTCGAAACCGAACACGGTCGTGCGCTTCGATCCCAAAACCCAGAAATTCCAGAGCTGGGCGATCCCGGGCGGCGGCAACATCGTGCGCAACACCTCGGTCACGCGCGACGGCAATTTCGTGCTGGCCAACAGCCTCGTCAACGACGTCATGCTGGTCACCATCAAACGGTGAGCCGGATTCGCCCCAGCGTCATTGCAGGCTCCGCGAAGCAATGCATGGCTCGGCCAGCCGCGAGATGGATTGCTTCGTCGCTTGCGCTCCTCGCAAAGACGGCGTGAGGATCACTTCTTCTCCGCCGGATCCCGGTGCACCGGATCGACCCACAGCACCGTCTCCGGCTTTTCCACCGGTTCGATATCGAGGTTGATGGCGACCGCTTCGCCGTCGCTGCGCACCAGCACGCATTCCAGCACTTCGTCGCGGCTGGCGTTGATCTCCTGGTGCGGCACGTAAGGCGGCACGAAGATGAAATCACCCGGGCCCGCTTCGGCGGTGAACTGCAGTTGCTCGCCCCAGCGCATCCGCGCCTTGCCCTTCACGACGTAGATGATGCTTTCGAGATGGCCGTGATGATGCGCGCCGGTCTTGGCGTCCGGGCGGATGGTAACGGTGCCCGCCCATAATTTCTGGGCGCCGACGCGGGCGAAATTGATGGCGGCCTTGCGGTCCATGCCCGCGGTCGACGGCACGTTGGGATCGAGCTGGTTGCCGGGAATGACGCGGACGCCGTCATGCTTCCAGCGCTCGTCATCGTGGCTGAGGGAATGATCGCCGTGAGCATGATCATGGCTGTGGTCGTGAGAACCTGACATCTTGCTGCCTTCGCCCATTGTTCGTTGGCGGACGGTACATAAAACCGTGATCGCAAACCAGTCGAATCCCGGAACATTCCGCACATACGAGGCTTGTCTTCGTGAAGTTTAACGCTGTCAAAGGAGAGTTCCCATGGGTAGCACGGCAGACAAGGTCAAGGGCGTCACCAATGAAGCCATCGGCAAGGCCAAGCAGGGCGTTGGCGAAGCGGTCGGTTCCGATCGCCTGCAGGGCGAAGGCGTGATCCAGGAAGTCAAAGGCAAGGGCCAGAAGGCCGTCGGCGACGCCAAGGAAGCCACCAAGGAAGCCATCGACAAGGCGGCGAACGCGGCGAACAAGAATCTCTGATCGAAGCTGGTGAAACGCAAAAGACCGGTCCTTTCTGGGGCCGGTCTTTTTCGTTGTGCGCAGGGTTACCGCCGTTTTTCCATCACGGCCCGATTGACCACGTTGGTCGGCGTGCCCGTCGCATAGGCCACGATCTGGTCAAAAATATCCGTGAACTGGAGTTCGTATTCGTCGCGCGTGACGTAGCCGAGATGCGGCGTGGCGACCACATTGTCCATGGTCAGCAGGGGATCGTTGACGTCGCGCAACGGTTCCTTCTCGTAGACATCCACCGCCGCCATGCCGGGCCGTCCCGCGCGCAGTGCGTCGACCAGCGCATTCGGCGCGATCAGCGGCGCGCGGCTGGTGTTGACCAGCAGCGCCGAAGGCTTCATGCGCGCCAAATCCTCCGCGGTGACGATACCGCGGGTGGCATCGACCAGCCGCATATGCAGCGACAGCACGTCGCATTGCTCGAAAAACGTGGCCTTGCTCGGGGCCGTCGCATAGCCATCGGCGCGCGCCTTGGCCATCGCGGGCTCGCGGGCCCACACCAGCACCTTCATGCCGAACGCCTTGCCGTAGCCGGCAACGACGGCGCCGATCCGGCCATAGCCATAGATGCCGAGCGTCTTGCCGCGCAAAGTATGGCCGACGCCGATCTGCCATTTGCCCGATTTGATCGCCGCCATCTGCTGCGGGATCGAACGCATCGCCGCCAGCACCAGGCCCCAGGTGAATTCGGCCGTGGCATAGGACGGCGTATCGGCGTGCTGGCTGGAGGAGACGACGATGCCGAGCTGCGTGCAGGTGTCGATATCGATATGGGGAAAAACGCTGCGCTGGCTGATCAGCTTCAGCTTCGGCAACCGTTCCAGCAGCGGCGTGCGGATCTGCGTGCGCTCGCGGATCAAGACCAGCGCCTCGGTGTCGCGCAGGCGTTCGGCGAGCTTGTCGACGTCCTGGACGTGATCGTTCCAGATCGTCACGTCATGCCCGGCAAGCTTGCCAAAGCAATCCAGCGTCCGCAGCGTATCGAAATAATCGTCGAGGATGGAGACCTTCACGCTTTTTCTCCCGATGGCGGCGCGGCGGTTACTTCACCGCCAGCAATTCGACATCGAACATCAGCGTGGCGTTGGGCGGAATGACGCCGCCGGCGCCGCGTGCGCCATATCCCAGCGCCGGCGGAATGATCAGCGTGCGCTTGCCGCCGACCTTCATCGAGGCGACCCCGTCATCCCAGCCGGCGATAACCTTCTTCTGCCCGATCGGGAATTCGAACGGCTCATTGCGATCGACCGAACTGTCGAACTTCTTGCCCTTCTGGCCGTTTTCATAGAGCCAGCCGGTATAGTGCATGACGCAGATCTGGCCGGACTTCGGCGACGCGCCGTCGCCGACCTTGCTGTCGATGATTTGCAAACCTGAAGCTGTGGTCATGGGTTTTCCTGCGGTCTGAGCTGATGCCGTCTTGGCAATGAGGGGTGAAATTGCCGCAGCCGCTACGGCTGCAAACGCGCTCTGGATGATCGTGCGTCGGGAAGATCGCATCATGGGCACCTTTTCTCGATAAAATCGGAAGGTGTCTAGCGCAATAGGCCTCGCTTTGCCAACCCGTTCGTTCACGAAATACAATCAATGGGCAGCGCAGCGGAGGCGATCGACCCGGTTAGCCGCCGATCTTGCGCACTTCTTCGTCGCGATGGCGTTCGATGGCTTCGGGCTCCTGTTCGTCAAGTTGAGTGAGTTCTGATCTCGCGTTGTGATCGACGCGCAGCAGTTCGTCCAATTTGGCGTGCAACGCCAGATTATCGCGCCGGTTGGTGCGCTGGATGAACAATGTCATGACGAATACTGCGAGGGTTGCGACCGCATTCCATTCGAAGGTCGCCGGACTGGAGAGCAGCCACAGAACCGCATAAACGACGACAACGAGAAAGGCGGCGGGATGACCCGCCGCCTGCCCGACATGGGTAGTCCAGTGCTTTTTGACCGGTCCGGCCACGCGAATCTACCGGAGCAGCAAAATCAGCAGAATCAGGGGAATCGGAATTCCGACGAGCCAAAGAAGAATCGGCATGTGCTTTTCCTTTCGAGTTGAAATTACCGGGTCGACGAACGTCGCCAGGTACCATCGCGAAGGCTGCCGCCTTCGGTAGCGGCGAGACTGGCGCAGAACGCGCCGATCAGGAGCGAGGCAACCAGCCAGAACGCCAGCTGCGCCGTGGCCCTGCGGGCAGCGTCCGTATCGGCCTTGACCTGGGTTACGACATCGTTGACGCGCTTCTCGGCGTCGGCCTGGCTGAGACCCGTGCGCGCAGCTACAACCTTGGCGACGTAGGTCCTGTCGGCGGGCTTTAAATCACCGCCATCGCGAAAGCTTGCCGTAAACAGGCGGGCCATCTCGCCGCGCGTGTCCTGCGCATTTCCGGCATTGGCAGCTGCCGGAGCGTCAGAACGCAGCAATGTATCGACATAGCCGTCCATCGGGCCTGCCTGACTGGCAGCGGCAGCGCCGGCCTGCATAGCGCCAGTTGCTGCGCCGCCGATCAGGCTGCTTGCAGGCGATGCCAACAGGATCGCGCCGAGCACGGAGGCAAATGCCCACGCGATAAAGCCGTGCGCGGTGTCGCGAAAGTAGACTTCATCGCTGTGAACGCCGGTCCATCCCGTTCGCAAACGGCCGGCGATATAGCCGCCGATCGAAGAAGAGAGCATCGCAATGACGACGAGATAAAGGCCTGTTCCGATCTTAAAGGTCGTCGCCGACACGCCGGAACCACTCCAGGGCGACACGACCGAGAGACCAAGACCGATGCCGAACGCCAGCAACACCAGCGTCAGCGCACAACTCGCAACCGCACCGGCAGCGACCGCCGGCCATGAAACGGCCGATACGGACGACTCGGCGGTCTCGACTCCCGGTTGAATAACTACTGCATCCATTTTGGCTAGCTCCCAGCTGACGGCAAAGATGATTCAAATGCCATGTTCTCGTTCAGACGCCGCGACAATGTGCAGCACATGCAATGGTTCCAAAAAGCGCGCCACCTTTTTGCCAAGGATGGATCGAGAGAGCCGCACGCGGCAGCGACGCAGCACTCGCGCCTTATCCACGCATACGTGAGCTGATCCTGCCGCTTTTACGATTGGCGGAATCAGTCCACGGCGCGATCTGCAGCCTCTCTGGCCTTTTTGCCGGTTCGCTTCACGGACGCCTCACCGACGTTTTCGGCTTCCGCGCGCCGCTCGCACTTGTCGCGGATTTCCTCCAACTCGTCGTCGGTCAGATGTTCGATCCCGACAAACGAATTATGCGCGGTGCTGACGCGAATGAGTTCGTCCAGCTTGACCTGAATGGCGGCACTATCGCGGTTCTGGGAATTCTGGATCAGAAACACCATCAGGAAGGTAACGATGGTCGTGCCGGTATTGATGACGAGTTGCCACGTATCTGAAAATTGAAACAAAGGTCCTGTGATCGCCCAGACCAGCACGACCCCGGCCGCGAGCATGAAGGCCGACGCCCGGCCTGCCGCCTGCGACGTCCTGTTTGCGACATCGCCGAAGATCCGGCTGAAGCGTCCGCTGTCCTTCGCGGCCACTTTTTTCCTTTGCGGCTTGGCTTTCTGGCCGGGCATTACGACGCCTTGTATCTTCAACGCAGGAAGGCCCGGCCCAACAGGCCGAGCCTTGTGCGCACTTTCAATTCGCTGCCTTGCAGAAACACAAGACGCTGAAGGTGCTGTCGGGCACCACCGGCTTCAAGTCGCGACTAGTGATGCCAGAACAGCGCCAGCAGAAGAATGATCGGAAGCGGAATTCCGAGTAACCAGAGCAGTGCACCTCGACCGAAACCCATGTCAGCCTCCACGTGTTTATGACTGCATGGATAACGCGCAACGATCGCGAGAGTTCCGGCATGCGCATCATTTGCCCATCGATCCACCGTCCCGGTCGAGCGCAAAATCGAGCAGCAACGGCGAGGTCTCGCCCGCAATGAGATCGCCGATCAGATGCGCGGCGAGATAACTGAAGGTAATTCCGTTGCCGCCATATCCGTAAGCCGCGTAGATGCCGTTGGCGCCCGGTACAGGGCCGATCAGCGGTAGCCCGTCATGCGTCGTATCAAAGGTGCCGGCCCAGCGGAATTCGATGTCGGGGTTTGCCACCGGCCACAGTGCCGCGAGCCGTTGCGCCAGCAGGCGGGATTTTTCGGGGATCAAGCGATCGCGCGCTTCGGGTTCGACGATCTCGTCGCTGTCTTCACCGCCGATGATGATCCGCCCTGCCCGCGTCGTGCGGGCATAGAGATAATCCCGGCTGTTCTCCCAGATCAGCGCGGCATCCTTCCAGATGTTCTGCGGCTGCGGCGTGGTCGCGATTGCCCAGCTCGATGATACGGTCTGCACGGTGGAGTGCACGATATCGGGCATTGTGTAGCCGGTAGCGAGCACGACGTGACGGGCCTTTATTTCACGCCCATTGGCCAGGATGACGCCGACCGAGCGACCGGCAGAATCGAAGGCCAGAGTCTCACCATCGAACAGGCGCGCACCCCGCGCCATCGAAATATCGAGCAAGCCGCGCGCCAATCGCATCGGATCGGCATCAGCCGCGCCCTTTGAGACGATCGCGCCGGCGCGCGCGATGCCGTATGTATCAAGCAGCCGGGCATGGTCGAGATAGTCGCCGGGCAGGCCCGCGCGCCGGCGCAGGCGATGCTCCCCAATCAACTCGCCACCGGTGTCGCCCACCGCCAGATAGAGCGAATCCTTGTCGCGCAGGTCGCAGGCGATGCCGAGTTGTTGCACCAGCAATTTCAGACTGGTGACCGCATTCAGGCTGGCGCGATAGGCGCGCGAAGCGCGCTCAAAGCCATAGGCCTCCGTCAACTGTGTCAGGGAGCGGTCGATTTCCCACAGCAGCATCGAGGTGCTGGCCGCGGTGCTGCCGCGGCCGGGGAGTTCGCGATCGATGATCACGACGTCGAGGTTCTGACGCGTCAGGCGTTCGGCTACCAGCGATCCGGTGATGCCCGCGCCGACGATCAGCGCATCGCATTTGATGTTCTCGCCAACTTCGCGTCGGGCCGGGTTTCTCGCCGCTACGTACCATGGCGAACGGCCGCCGCGCATGTCGGCCTGTTCGGAACAATCGGAATCGAGAACGCTAATGACGGACCTCGGGACGCTAACGCGGAATACGGCGCACGCCGGCGCCCGTCGTTCAACGAAAGCGATGGGTTCTGGTTCCGATTAAGAGACGGCGGACGGACGGCAACCGGCCAATCGCCTCAGTACCCCAGTGCGCAACCGTCCTTGCGGGGATCGGAACCGCCGGTCAGCGTGCCCTTGTCCCAGTCGATCCAGATCGCCTGGCCGCCGCCGAGCGGACCGACCACGCTTGATGTCTTGTGCCCGATCTTCTTCAGGCCCTCGACGATCGCGGTCGGCACGCTGTCCTCAAGCTGGTAGACGCCCTCGTAGTGCAGGCCGCGCGGCATATCGATGGCTTCCTGCACGTCGCAGCCATAGTCGAGCATGTTGGTCAGCACATGGGTCTGGCCGACCGGCTGATACTGCCC
>Ga0105239_10002729_pt1 | contig 22164 bp, 19 predicted proteins | sample KBSC44metaG_FD_92761 | JGI IMG/M metagenome (GOLD analysis project Ga0105239, IMG submission 92761) | Corn rhizosphere microbial communities from Kellogg Biological Station, Michigan, USA - KBS C4-4 metaG | ecosystem: Host-associated > Plants > Roots > Rhizosphere > Soil | place: Michigan, USA... | reverse complement strand
CCGCCACCACCACCACCACCGCGCTGGAGAACCGGCAGGCCCTCCCGCTGAAACCGCTCGAGCCGCTGGCGGGCCTCTCGTCCGCCCTGGTCGCGATCGAATGGGGCTCCGACCGCTCCGGCTCGAACTGGAAGGTCAAGTGCGACACGTGGGCGCGCCTGGGCGCCAGCAAGGACGAGGGCGGCGCCATGGTGCACAGCGCGCGCGCCCTGGGGTCCGCCGCCCTGAACCTGTGCGCCGTCGCCGAGGGGACCATCGACGCCTACTGGGAGGGCGGCTGTTGGGCTTGGGATGTCTGTGCCGGCTGGGTCGTCCTGTCCGAGGCCGCTGGCGGTGTCGTTGTGGATGGGAATCCGCCGCGGGACGGTCGGGACGGCTGGACGATCCCCGTCGATCACAGGAAGTATCTTGCTGTCAAGGGCGCCAGTGCCGGCCAGAAGGAGTTTGTGGAAGAGTTTTGGAGCTTTGTTCGGGGCGAGATGGTTTATGAGCATTGAGGAGCTGAGACGTGATGAGATGACGGCAGATGAGCATCATCGATTGATGCGCATGAGTGACTACGAGTCCTACTGAGCATGAGATGAGCTGACGATGTTTGGGCATGGATTTCGTATCAGAAGATCAGAAGACAGTTAGAATATAGAACAGCACTGCCATAGAGATATGAGCCTCAAGACAATTGGTCGAAGCCGTTGAAATGGGCAACAGGAAAGGTATTCATTTTCCCCTCCTCCCTCACTGTATCCTGTATTGCGCCTCACGTGGCGCGGTGTCTATGATTAACCCCGTTGCCGCAGTATTGTTACAGGTGCAACCAGCGCTATGCAGGAGCAACAAGAAACTGAACCCGCCAGACCTTACTTCCATAATTTGCCCAATGAGACCTCCTTGTCATCGTGCTTGTTGAGTACCTTGGCTGTTGCCAAGTCAAAGTCTTCCTGAGTGACATGCACTCTCCTCTCTCTTAGGGCAAACATACCAGCCTCTGTACACACACCCTTGAGTTCGGCGCCAGAGCATCCGTTCATCTTCTCAGCAATCTTCTTGAGATCAATGCCTCTTGTCAAGTTCATGCTGCGTGAGTGAATTCGCAGAATGTCGGCTCGTGCTTCGACAGTTGGTGGAGGGAATTCGATTTTTCGGTCAATGCGACCCGGTCGTAGAAGGGCTGGATCCAAAATGTCGAGACGATTGGTAGCCATGATGACTTTGATGTTCTTGGTCGGCTCAAATCCATCGAGTTGATTCAACAACTCCAACATGGTTCTCTGCACTTCTGAATCACCGCCACTACTTCCCTCTACACGGCTAGAGCCTATACTGTCGATTTCGTCCATGAAGATGATACTCGGTGCGTGCTCTCGAGCCATGACGAACAACTCTCGCACCATCCTGCTGCCCTCGCCAATATATTTCTGTACTAGCTCTGAACCAGAAACTCGAATGAATTTGCAGTCTGCGTGGTGTGCAACGGCTCGAGCAAGTAGGGTCTTTCCCGTACCAGGCGGGCCATAGAGTAGAACTCCTTTGGGCTGGGCGATACCTAAGGACTCGAAAAGTTCCGGATGGTTGAGACCCAGTTCAATGACTTCTTTGATTTCCTTGATCTGTTGGTCAAGACCTCCGATCATGTCGTAGGTACTATCAGGCACTTTTTCCACCATCATCAGTGAAACTAGAGGATCGACCGAGGAAGGAAGCATTTTTTCGAGTTTATAGGAGTCGGACAGGAGGGAAACCCGCTTTCCGACAGTGAGTTTTGCGATGTCGACGCTGTCAGCTATATCGACAACTTTTGGAAAGTTAGCAAACATCAAGATAGAATCTGGGGCGAGGGCGCTGACCATATTTGCCTTCCGGATGCACCTTGACCAGGACCTTTTTTGTCCCCATGACCTTGACGACCTCTCCGACATAAGAACCAGGTTGCTGTAGTAGTCCTAGTTCCTCACGGAGTAACCGGACTCTTGAGTTGTAGTCATTTCGTTGTGCTTCTAGCCGACGAAGAACTGCTTGGCCTTGAATGATTTCGAGTTTAAGCGATTCAATTTTGTTGTGGTAGAAGTTGTCTAGCGCCATTTCGACGAGTATGCGAAGATTGAGTGTGAGAAAGAGAGGGGTAGGCTGGAACGGGGGCGAGGTGATGAATGGTGGTAGGAAGAGAAGGCAGGTGTAAGTCCAAGATGAAGTTGTAGAGCACTTGGCTTCTGGACGGTTCGCAGGCAAGAATGGAGATGATGGGACGCGCCTTCAGATCGCAGCCTCCTCAGGCTCCCGGGTGACTTACCTAACTGGGTGCGCCCGCGCTTAGAGTAGCGCGGTTATATCACTTAGCAGCTGGACGTCAAGCGCGGCGCCAGTCGGGCAAGACAGCCGACGGGGACCCAGACTCCGTACCAAAGTTTGAGTCTCTGGGACCCGTGCCACCCACATGCCAGATAAATACGGAGTACACAACATTCGTATGAGCAGGTAGCTTTTTACACTCAAAGGCAATTTGAACTCCTACGAGGATACTCTTTCTGGTGCTCATGAGAACTCATGAATTGCCGAGTTCAGTCATGTGGACTGTTTAGAGCACAGCATGACGAAGCGGTCAGCATCCAACCACTTTGATCAGCACAACAAGCTTTGTTCAGAAGTGGGTGCTTTGAAGATATGGGGTGTGACATAGAACCAGATGGTTTGATAGATTGCTGGACGTGAAGCTGAATGAATGGCTGAGGGTGTGCTTGTAAGCAACGGCAGAGGCCCATAGGGGCACGGACGGGGGGTTGTTTGGGTGACCCAAGCCTGGAAGAGCCCATAAGGATGAACCGTGTCAGCCCAGAAGCAGCCTAGCCTTGGGCCACACACACCCGCGACAGCCTACGACAGCCTACGAGCGTCCCCAAGGTCCATTTTTCTGGGGGCCTGCCATCGGCATGCGTCGCCAGCATCGATCGTGTCGTCCCGGGCTCCAGTTTTTCCGGGTTTTCAGCTGCACAGTTGCGTAGCCCTCCTCAGGTTTAGGGTCTCTTAGGGTGTCCCAAAAGATCATCTGCCTCGTATTGTCCGTACGCACGTGCTGCAATTGGCGTGTTGTCGTGGATCCAGCGCCCACTTCCCTCACAAGCTGCATTTGCATATCTATTCTGTTATTCATTATCCTCCCCCCGCTTGCTCAATGTTTCGTCTACTCCCTATCAGGTCGTCGCTTAACTTGAAACCGGTATGCTTGTCTGGTCTCGTGCGACGTTGAGCTTGCAACAGGCACTGGTGCTGCGAGTCCTACCCGGATTACAGTCGTCGAGACAATCGACCTCGTCTGCCTGCGCTGAACTCCTCAAGCTCTCAGGCTCTCAGCTTGGGCTGATCCGGCGTATACCTAGGTCTATCTCTATCCCATGATCACGCGGAGTCTTTAAAGCTATGCCGTCCTCCAGCGACACTCCCGTCAGAAGTCCTGGTATGAATCCAGTTTCAGACCATCAGACCACGCCCATATATGCATCGATTACGGGTTCTACACTCGACGAGAATGATTCCAATCCAGACTCAGCAGAGCAAGGGCCTTCAATACGGAGGGATTATGGTAAGCGTGGCCCGACCATTGCACCTGGCTGATTGACCGCAAGCTAATCACTACGACAGGAACTCTCACTGCAACTTCCATTCCAAGCGGCCACCGCCCTCCCAGTGCTACCGCTGCTGCCAATCGACCGGAGTCCCCCCCCTCACGACGAGATAATAATGATGGTGTTGGCACAGCCTTGTCTCCTCAGCCCATGCGACCAAAGAGACCCAGCACCATGCGAAGAGTGTCAACCGTCAGAAAGCAACTTCCTCACAGAGGTGAACAATTTTCAGTCGATGATGATCCGTCCGAGGTGGAAACCGACCGCGCCCCTACAACCCCGACCCAACAGGCCTTTTCCACAAGCCGCCACCAATCAACTGTGCGCCGGCGGACTCAAGCCAATGTGGGCACCTTACCTCGTGTTGACTCGGCAGAAGAAGTTGATGATGAGCAACGAACCACCAATGACCTAGAAGTTGAATCAGCCATCGTGGGCCCTGACGAGCAAGACTCGCCCGAAGAAATTGATGAAGGAGATTTAGGCGACTCAGAGGAACAAGATCTTAGCGATGCCGAGAGCTTCACATTAAAAGACCGACAACTTGCCATTAATGAGACACATCCCTTCGGTATAAGAATATGGAAGCCTGCCTTATACAAAAAGAATCGTTCGGTCGAAAAAACCGCCGAGGAAGACATCCACTCATCGCCCAGCCAGATTGTCAGCAATTGGCTATGGATATTTAATTGTCTGTGGACAGTCTTTTTCGGTTGGTGGCTGGCTCTTGCGGCAGTGAGTGGCGCTCTCGTCTGTTTCCTCTTTGCATTTGACCCTAGTGCGGCCGCCTATGGCAGAGTCTTCTGGTCTCTAGGAGGCTATCTGTTCTGGCCTTTTGGCAAGTTTGTGAAGTTAGAGCAAGACGAGAATTATGTGGAGGAAGACGAAGGTGAGGGTCGAAGTATCAGCGAGTATGAGCGATGGCAAAGTGGGGATCTCGAGTATGGTCGTCTCATGTTCGGGCCCACCATTACCCATACCGGTTCCATCGTCGGACGACATAGAAACAGTATTGACTCCGCTAGCGAAACAGACAGCCTGCTTGCTCGAAGTGGCCGTAGTGATCGACAGGACACGTCGACCAGCACCAGGACAAAACGACGTCTTTTCGGTCGCGGACAGTGGACGGTAGGAAGAGTCATCTTCTTTGTCTTCTTCTACTTCAATGTTGCCCCGCTGATGCTTCTGGTCTCGATGATCTGCTGGTTCATGGTTTTCTGGATCCCAATGGGTCGGGTTACCCTGATATTGTTCTATCACCTTCGAAAGCGACCACTATCCTTGACCTTCCACCGCGATGTCTCATATGCCCGGAGCTCCACCAAACCATCGTCCATCATCATTTGCACTTATCGTGCAGTTGGAATGAAGTACTGGAAGTATACCATCGACGGAACCAATATCTTTTTGATTAACTTCCTTGCTGTTGTAGTTTTTGTCATACTGGACTACTTCATCTTGGATGTGGCCCTGGGCCTGGACATCTGGCTCACTAACCCAGCGCTTCTCTTCATCATGGCCTTAATCTCGATCATCCCTTTGGCATACTTCATTGGCCAAGCTGTCGCATCTATTTCAGCACAATCATCCATGGGCATGGGGGCTGCTGTGAATGCGTTCTTTTCAACCGTGGTGGAAGTGTATCTTTACTGCATTGCTTTGAACGAGGGCAAGGGGAAACTTGTGGAAGGCAGCATCATTGGCAGCATCTTTGCCGGCATCTTGTTACTGCCAGGACTTTCGATGTGCTTCGGTGCTATCAAGCGCAAGACTCAACGGTTCAATGTCAAGTCTGCTGCGGCAACGTCGACCATGTTGCTGTTTGCCGTTATTGCAGCTTTTGGACCTACGCTCTTCTACAAAATCTATGGCAGCCACGAATTGATCTGCAAGACTTGCTCAGCTGCCGATATGGAAAGTCCACGAGATTGCAGGCAGTGCTATTTCCGACAAGTCCCGGCTGTCTCGGACGATTTCTTCGTCAAGGCGGTGCAGCCTTACTGCTGGTTTGCCGCCGTGCTGCTGTTCTCTTCATACATAATTGGCCTCTTATTTACCCTTCGCACTCATGCCGCCATCATTTGGACCACTGAAGCTGATGAAAAGAAACCCCCGCGAGTAGGGCCTCAAACAGTTGAAGTGAGCCCCACAGACACTCGACATCACAGTGTCATGAATTCCCAGCTGCTTTCTAACCCAAATGGATCCTATGTGCCTCGGGCGGCAATAAGGGAGTCGCAGTTGTACAAACGAATTCTTGGACAATCTTTGAGATCAACTGGTCTTCCAGCGGACGGTGACGTTCCAACCGAGCGGGAAGGGCGTCCCCTTTCCAAGGCCGACCCACAGATTCAAGCCATCGACCATCAGACTAAAGCGGATCTGCCCTTCGTGGTACCTCCGAAGTCAAGCCATGGATCTGAAAGCTTTAAAGGTCCGGTCCTGCGTCCAGTTGTTCCTGGCCTGTCGGAGGAGGATAACAACAACCTTGTTCGCCAAGTGGCTGAAATTGCGGCCACTGCTGCTACCGTTGCAGCCAGGGATGCAGTAAACCATCCGCGCTCGACCTCTTACCAAGTTACCCATTCTTACAAATCAGATACCGTTAAGTCCTCTCGGCCCCCGGCAACACGACAGAGCACAACACACGACGCCACCCCTGCTCATGCACCGGCAGAATTTCCCGTTCAAGCTGGAGCGGAAGGCGGCGGCGGACATGATGCTCCGAATTGGTCACGTACTAAATCTTCGGTGATCTTGTTGACCGCCACCGTGGCCTATGCTATCGTCGCCGAGGTCCTCGTCGACACGGTGGATGTTGTGCTTAACTCGGTCGAGATTGATGAGAAGTTCCTGGGAATTACCCTCTTCGCTTTGGTTCCCAACACAACGGAATTCCTGAATGCCATCTCCTTTGCCATGAACGGCAACATTGCATTGAGCATGGAAATTGGATCAGCGTATGCATTGCAAGTCTGCCTGCTTCAAATCCCGGCATTGGTTCTGTTTTCAGCGGTCCATGGCAACTACATTGATCCGAACGATCTTATCGATCACACCTTCAATCTCATCTTCCCCCAGTGGGATATGGTCACGGTCATCCTCTGTGTGTTCTTGCTTAGCTACATGTCAGGTGAAGGCAAGAGCAATTACTTCAAGGGTAGCATCTTGGTGCTTACATATTTAGTGGTGATAATGGGATTCTTCTTCAGCGGGTTCACGACATTGATGATGGCGGGTGCTGATCCCAATGATACACTCGCCATCATGTCAAGCATGGCATTCCAACATCGGGAGGCTGGAGGAACTGGGTTGGGCGCGACGACCACTGGACGAGAGTTGTAACGGTTGGCTGGGGTTATTCGGTTACACATTGTTTGCATTTACAGTTAGATCAGGGAGTTCAGGGACTGAGCTTGATCGGGAGCATGCAGCCTGGCGTTCTGGAGGCTTCATGTGAGTAGGCTGGGACTAGGATTGAACGGCAGGGTCCGTGGTACACCGCCTCTGTTGCAGACCTTAGGCACCTAGGGTTCTATACATATCTACACGTAATACCATGTCATCGTTAGCAAGTCATCCGACTCGTAGGTACCGTCGGCATCCTCATGCTCGGTATCTTGTACTCTTCTTGAAACCCGCGTCGACCACGTGTCAATTGGATTCTTATTGACGAAGTATTTTAGCAACGTCAATCCCACGATCCCACGATCCCACGGAAAGGGGGATCTCGTCAGCCTGCCCAGGGGTTTGGATTGGAGGGATCAAACTGGAGTTGATGGGGATGAATCTTCTGGGACTAGCGGCTCAACTATTGGCCGCCAACCACCGCCAAAGCCAAAGCCAAACCAGTTGGACCACCTCCACTCCCAGGTTGAGTCCAAACCCCAGGCAATACTCCGTAGTCCGTACTTCCACCATCCCTGTATCCACCACATCAGTCCATCTCATGTATCGGTGCTTCTGCAACCACCTGACTTGGCCTGGCCTGATCTGATCTGAATCGGATCTCATCTTTTCCTTTTTATCGGCTTCCATTCCCTCACATCCGATCGTCCTTTCGTCCCCAGACAATCTCCAGAGCAATCCTTCAATTCATCACTTCCATCATCTAACCATCAACTCTTCTTGCAAAGATATGTACATCGAAGACAACTTGGAGGATTCATCACTTTTGCCCCTATCATTGCTCGACCTAGTATCCAACTCGCTGGTTCTCGACCATATTGTCCCATACTTGCCACTATCCAGCGTCTTCTATCTTGCCAGAACATCCCGGGCTTTCCGCGACCTCCTACTCAACAATCCATCAGTGTTCCGCTCGGTGGACTTGTCCAAATGTAGTGGAGCATATGTCCCTCCAGGTCTCCTGACCAGGATTGACTCAGGCGGTCATTCATGGCGTGCCGAACGTATCGACGAAAACTTAACTGAGGACGAGTTCTATGCAGGCCCGCTTCGAGGAGTTCTGTGGAAACTGCGTCGAATGCATGTTCTACAAAACGTCCAGACTCTCATTCTCGATGGCTTGGCGTCTGTGACCCACGATTTGATCAGTGACCTTGTCCTTGCTTCAGATTATAACATTCGAATCCTCAGCGTTCGAGGATGTGGGAATATCAACCAAGCCAGATTGCAACAGCTGCTTCGTCATGTGTGTCGACCCGGCCGACCAGAAGGTACACCGAAATTGCAGGGATTGTACTTTTTCACAGACCCTTCATCAAAAAGCAAGCCTTTAATCATTGACGGTCCCATCTCTTCGGGTGTAACATTGTCTGATGCTGCTCAATTTGGAACCATCCCCCCCGCCAAATTCAGCTCGAATTGTGCTGCGGCAGATCCGTGGTATCGTCCCACAGGGAAAGTCATCGATAAAGGCTTTGGGAAACGGACTAGTTGGGAAGAAACCTTGCAAGCATGTTATGGAATCATTAACTTTGATGCCGTTCTATGTACTCATATGCATACTGACATGGATTCCGTGCTCCACGAGGCGTCGAGGGAGTATCTTCAGGAGCATAAAGCTGGAATTGCGCCTATGGCCACAATATCTTTAGGCCCTGATGGTTGTGCTGGTTGCGGTCGACACCCCCATGATGCGCCTGTTTGGGGCGAAAGCGGGATTCACGATTTTCCACTTCTCTGGCCACCTCCGTCCTCCGGCAAACTTGTCGATGCTGTCCGACCACCCTCCCGATTCTCTGACGACGGCAAGCCTCTCAAACAACGGCTAATAGTTGCATGTTCTTGGTGTCTTACTAACCGTCATTGTGAGAGCTGCCATCGCTGGTGGTGTGCTGACTGCTACAATCCGAAGAAAACAAAGAAGTGGAGCGACATGGACAAACTGAGCATGTTGGGACTATCCTATCTTCCTTCCTTGGAGGAGCTTACGAATGGAGCCGCCAATGACGATTATGGCGAACATATCAAGGTATTTAATGGTCTCTGCGTTCAGAATTGCCTCGTTGCCGAATACATGGCCGGAGCCGGCGAGGGCGGTATGTGGGGATGAAAGGAGCAAACCATAAAGGACGACATCAGACAGCAATATTCAACTCTGACCAGCAATCGAAGGGAAAAAGAGAATGAAGTCTCCACAGGACCGCCGTCGACCGAGCAAAAGCTGACTTCTGGCCCCCTGACGAATCATCCAAGAACACCATTTTCCTATCGTATTCTTAGAAGACGAAACTTTCAAGCTGACACCTAGCGTCTTTTCTCTCTACCCTATAGCACAAATTGAAACTCCTACCCGGGCAGGCGGCAGTCACGCGCGACTGCTTCGAATGCGGCCGTGTCTGCAGCGAATGTGCACCCAAGTCGGCGCGAGTCTGCAAGCGATGCAAGAGCAGCTACTGTGTCATCCACAACACCGGCTGCGACGAGAAAACCGTATGTTCCACCTGCTACCATCGTTTTGACTATGGCGAACGATCACTGCGCAAGAGAGGAAGGCTGATGATGGTTGATTTGATCTAGTGTGATTGGTGTATGTTCCGTTGCGGACGAAGGATCCGGGAGCTTTATTGATTGATCACATTATGCAGGTTGCAAGGTTGGCTGAAGTGAGGGGGTCCGTTGCTACCTGCTCTTCCAAGGTGACTGATCTGTGTGGTGTTGACAACTGGAATTGATATTCCTGATGTTTCCCTGGGAAGAGATTTGATCCGGCCCCAAGAGCGAAACCGAAAATGAAAAATTGAACGATCAAGCTTGAGAGACCGGATTCAAGCTACGCCCTCATCGATATCAGGATCATCTACAACGACGCCACAAGCGGTTTCCCGACAGGAGTATTATAGTAAACACCCGCCTTCGGTAATGCTTGCTTACACATCACGAAACGATCCGCCGAGTCGACCCCAAACGAAATTTCGTAGACTTCTGACTCTCGCTCCTCGCTACTAACCATTAATCTGCGGCTATCAATAGTCAAGAACACAAACACAACATAGCTTTCACGACTCTCAACTACACTCCACTCCATTCGGTTCCTAACAACGATGCCCGGCCACATCCCTCTTTCTACGAACCAACCCCTGGCTCAACCCCAGGCGTCTGTCTACACTTACACCTCCCCGACCACAGGCTCTCACCTCTCTGTATTTCTTTTTAATCACCAACTACGATACCTCGACCGAAGCAAGGCGGCCCGGCGTCCTCGATTAGCTTTAAAACAGTTTTCCATTCCATTTTTCATCTCGACTTGTTCCCGTTTGGCGCTGGTGGGTTGGGATGGGCTGAGGCACATGGAGGAATTAGCGTGTGAAGTGGTGCTAAGGTCTGTCTATGCGACAATTTGACCAACTAGCCCTTGAAGGACAAGTGATCACCAAGGAAGACACCGCTACTACTCTCGCTCTTTTCTTTCTCTCTTTCGGAGTCTAAATTAGGCATCCAGGGCTGGCTGGGTTAATTGCTTTTCCTCTTCTTCTCAATAGCATGCTCGGAATCTCAAATATTATTCCTATTACTTAAAACCGATGACGTATCTATCATCACCCATCAAAACTCCCTTCCCCCCCCCCCCCCCCCAGATTTTTTTGGTTACAAAGAATCTTGGGAAGTAGAGATCTCTAGGTATGTATGTATGTATGTACACAAGGAGTGGTGTTCCCTCGTCTCCCGGCACGGGTATTTATGTAAGTACCCCAGGTCCGGTGGCCAGCCAGCCCGGTGGTCGCCGCACATGACTGGCTGGCTGCTTTACGAGTATCTCGGCATGCATGCCGCACGCACGCTAGAAATCCCCCCGGACCCTGCAGACAGACCCTGGGCAGAAAAAGCAATATACAGATAGATGAGAGGTACCTCGCCTGGTGCCATGCCACGCCACGCCACGCTTCGCAGCCATGTGTGTGTGTGTGTGTGTGTGTGTCTCGGTGGTGCTCCAGATGGCGTAATTATTAGCATACGTGTCTACGCCGAGAAGGTAAAGAAACAGAAGGAAGAAACATGAAGCAAGTGAGGCGGGAAAGCGGAGGGAGAAGGGGGCGAAAACGGAGGAATAGATCCAAAGAAAGGCATTATTATCTATCATATTCCTCTGCGCCCAGTCATCGTGAATTCGTGAAGTGTATCTGTTTTTCCCCTGAACATAAACGCTGATGAGGAAGGACTTTACACCCGAGCATAACAAGTTTTTTGAAAGCTCACACTCAGATGCCTGCTGTTTGTAGAACCCGTATAGAACTAACTCCCTGGTGTTGCCTCCATTTCATTCATTCCTGCCGCTATTGCTATTGCTATTGCTTCTTCTTCTCAGCCTTCCCGCCACCTAACTCCATCAAGTCAATCATGCCCAGACCGACTTGCTCCGTCTCGCGCCAGCTACGCTGGCGGTTCCAGAATTTCGTTGCGGGCGTGGCGTCCCTAAGGCTGTCATTCCTGGCGTCGTCCTCGAGGCTCTCCCTGGTGATGCTGCGGCGGGCGGCATCGCCAGAGTCGTTTACGAGAGGACTATTGGGGGCGCTGGTCAGTGGCTTGATTGCATGAGCAAGCCCAGCGTCTTCGAGATATTTGCGCCGCATCATAAAACGTTCGCCGCGCTCCTTGCGGAGGTATGCGGAATCGAGCTTGCTGATGGCGGAGCGCACGATGACTCTGACGACGATGAAAATGTGTTCCGAGAGGAAGACGCTCAGGAGGAGCGCCCACAGCTTGATTGCGTGGGGTTTCCCGTCTGGGCCATTTCCGCCGCTGAACATGTAGACCAGCGCGGCGGAGGTGAGGCTGCCTAGCCACGCAAGAAACTCGAGGCTGTTTAGCCAGGGACCGATCGAGTCTGCACGAGCGGGATTAGGTCGACGGCATTCTACTGTGAGCTTGAAGGTGTCGCCCCGGAGCTCGACCCAGTTGTTGATGAAATAGGATACTGGTGTCAAGGGCCAAATGACGGAGAAAAGTGACAAGTAGCCGAATTGGATGCACATTTCTCGTAGGTCAGTTGTAACATCATACTCTGGGAGAGCAGCCTCGTCGCGGACTCTCGCAAGGAACTCCTTTTCTTCTGGTGGGTCGTTTGCTGAGATAGATGGTGCAGCGCCTCCATGCTTCTCGGCTCGAGATTCTTGCATTTCCTTGTACTTTTTGGTCCCTTTCTGTGTAAGGACTGGCATGATTGTTTCAAGCGCGAAGTTGACGATCTGGGCCGTGACTGCGAAATATATCATCTGATCTCGCAAACGGTTTGGATTGATGGTAAATGTGGCTGGGTCGGAGACTTCGAGTTGTTTATCATTCTCGGCAAATGGCTTGACTGTGAGGCTGAAGATGTCGAGATAGGGAACCAAGAGAGTGGCGAAGGGAACGTATACAAAGGATGTCAGAAATATGCCTGTATAGGAGGTGATGAAGTTGATGACGAAGAGTTTAGAGATCATAGCCTTGTCATATGATTCTTGGGTTTCGTAATTCTCAAAAGAGGTCAACCTTTCAGCAAACTGGGTTAGAAAGTTGCTGATTGTAGGTACTGCCAGCGTAAGGATTATGGTGGGGAGAAAGACCAAGATGGATTTGAGAGGGCCGTCATAAACTTCCGAGATGAAGATCTCAATTGCATAGCATGTGCATATGACTGCTCCAAGTGCCACAGCGCAGAGGAAGGCCAGAGGGATCTGAAGGAGCTGTCTCTGGAGGCGTTTCTTCGCCGGGAAGAAGGAGACTTTTTCACCAGTGATGGGATCTGTGACCGTTTTCTCAGGGACAAACTCCTTTCTCTTGTCCTCAATAGCGGTAACATGCTTCACATTCCACCGGATGGCCAGCTCTTGCTCCTGACGCTTCCAATACTCAACGAAGATGACACACCAAAGCCCGTTGACGATTGCGTACACTGCTGAAAAATTTCCCAGCAGCACCCAACAGGAGAAACCAAAGGCAGCAGGGAAAATCATGAACGTAAAGTAGGATTGTAGGAAGGCATAATAATAGCCAATCTGTATCAAGTCAGTAAGGCTAGAAACAATGATTTGAAGGAGTGCTGGCCTTTTCGCCGACAGTGTCCCTTATCTCATCCAGATCCTCTGGACTCAGAAAAGTCTTGCGAGTGAACTCGGTCAACCATTTCTTGTTTTTAACATGGTCGTGCAGAGGGAAAACAGCTTCGACATTCTTCCACTCGCCATGTTTTGGTGTGATACCAGCACCACCCTCTTCAGTCGAACAGCATATCATATGATGAATCTGACGGAGCCGTTCAGCATCGGTCAAAGGCTCACGGGCCAGAGTATCAGCAGGGCTGCTGGTAGGTTGCAGCTGACGGATTCCATATAGCCAATCCTTGATTCGTGACCTATGGACAACTTGTGCCAGTATCTCTTCACTGGCAGCCTTGACGAAGACCAACAGGGAGGTTTCGTCTCCTCTTCGAACTTCGGTAGTCAAACCAGTCTCGGAGAGTGCACGAATAAGTCTTTTGAATTGTTCGATGCCTTCTGCGGTGTCTGGTACTGTCAGAACTGCTGATATGGAGGAAAGGGGTGGGTGGTTTACCTGCGGGGACTCGATAGCTAATGACATAGTCAACGTCAAGATTAGACTGTGAGACTTTGGCCGCCATATTGGGAGGGAGCTTCGAAAGAAGACCTGGTCACCTTGGAAGGTGTCTGTCCAGATACTGACAATGCCTGAAAATGAGAGGAGGGAAGAGTATAATATCATCAGGACCTTGAAAGTGGGCAATGGCTACGAGCTTGAGTGACACGCAGCTGGAACGTCGATTCAATGGCTACGCACTCGTAGTCTACGTCATCAGCCTCGAGACATGCTAGTGATCTGCGCGTCGCCAATCGTCCAATCAATTGGGGAGGAACGAATCCTAGCGCGCCCATGGTCAATTTACACGTGCTAGGGCCCGACATCCACGTGACACACCCACTTGCACATGCTGCGAATCACGTGCCAACATCCAAAGGCGGTGAATCGGAACAACTCCTCAAGGGGGAGTATCTCTGGCAATATCGTCACTCCGAAACTTCTCCATTGACCGTCATTTTTATCTCGTTATGACTCTTTCGCCCAAATGGTTTCTAGTCACACTGGTTATCAGCCAGATGACCAAAAATATAGACACTCACTCTTCACTGTGCTCTTCTTGCTCCTTGCCCCCCTTCTCCATGCCTTCTGTTCAAAGTAGTTCCTGCTCTCCTTTTGCAAAAAATGAAACATGAGCCAGACTGCTTTGACCTTGTCTGTTGCGTCAGTCAGGGGCCATTGCTCAAACCATTTCCACCATGATGTTGCTGCTGATGCGTTGAGGCTGTCTCTCTCCTCAATCGGCCCAAATGTAAAACACTTAGCTTCTCGGAGATTGTACTCCTCCCAACCAGTTCCACACGCCAAAGATGAGAAGAGCATCACAAATAAGCAGGATGGCTGGTTGGCACAGCGGGAGAGACAGAGATTGGCCAACAAAGAGTTCTTCACAAATTTGCTGTCCTCCGCAGCCACCAAAAGAGATGCGAAAGCTTACATCTCCCGCCTTAAGACTCCCTCTAAACCTCAACCGGCCTCGACATCGGCCACGTCCTCTGCCACACCGCTAAGAGCTTCCAAGCCGCAGACTCAGGTCAACCTGGGTAATCTGTTCACCCGTGGGCGAGCCGTAGAAGCAAGCCCTACGTTTACCCAAGATTGGAATGCCTTAGATCAAGGTTTAGAGGAACAAGAGACGTTACATGTGGCATTAGTAAAGTTGAACGGGGTCTGTGCTATGTCTGATGGTATCTTGAATGGGATTGCAAAAACATTAGCGTCTTTGTCACGTTTGAGCATGGCACCTTGCGTTGTACTGGAGGAGGATCACCAATCAGAAGATATCGCCTACAGAGAAAAGCTCCAAATGGCTGCAGATCACTTGGTTGCAGCTATTGACAACGCAGGCGAGTCTGGCGCCAGAAGAGTCGATAATGCTCTCAGCCTTGCCCCTGATGGTCGACCTCGAGTTTTTATGCGAAAACTCCTTACTCGCCCTTTACGTAGAGGCAGGATTCCTATCGTCTTACCTGTGGCCTATTCTGAACAGCAGCAAAACGCCGTTCAAATCACCTCCAACGAAGCTCTTCTGGCTTTAACAAGAGAGCTCTCCAGGGGAGTTGTCAAGACTCGACCAGATGAGCACCCCGAAACACAGCCCCAGGGTTTGCTTTCTACATGGAAGCCGATTTCCCTGGACCGAATTATTGTTGTTGATGAAACTGGGTGTATTCCCAGCCCTAAATCGGTGGACCAGAAACATGTCTTTGTCAATCTTGCGCAAGAATACTCGGCTTTGCAGGAAGAACTCAGAAGTTCCACAGGGGGGAATGTCTCGTTGAAGCATGCCACTAACTTGAAAATGTTTCGCGATGCACTGCGCATGTTGCCACATTCTTCCTCAGGATTATTGACCACCCCATCAGAAGCTGCCAATACTAGCAAGCAAGCAGATGAACAAGTCGCAGGCGTCGGCACAAGACGGCAGAAGAACCCGCTCATTCACAATTTGCTAACAGACAAACCTGCCTATTCATCCTCGCTACCCAGTGGGCGTTTAGCACACGATAATCAGTCTTCGTCCGCAACGACATCCACTTTCGTGAAACGAGGCATGCCCCTGATTCTATTACCAAACCCAGACGCCCAAGTTTGGACGGCTGCGAGCACACCGCGACTGAAGCTGACAGATCCGAGGATTGACCTTGACCGTCTTGTTTATTTAATTGACGACTCTTTCAACAGGACACTCGATGTCGAAGCATATCTGAAACGAGTGAATGACCGCATCGCTGGCGTCATAATCGCTGGCGAGTACGAAGGTGGAGCCATCCTCACCTGGGAGACACCACGCCTCCCCAACGCCTCCGACAGCGACACCGCTCGCCTAGTCCCATACCTCGACAAATTCGCCGTCCTGAAGAAAAGTCAAGGCGCCGGTGGCGTGGCAGACATCGTTTTCAACGCCATGGTGAGAACGTGCTTCCCCAATGGCGTCTGCTGGCGCAGCAGGAAAGATAACCCCGTAAACAAATGGTATTTCGAGCGGTCCAGAGGTACTTGGAAAATACCTAACACAAATTGGACTATGTTCTGGACGACCCCAGATCTGCTGAGTGATGAGAAAAAACAGGTCTTTCTAGATTATGAAAGTGTATGTCGCACGGTTATGCCGACGTGGGCGGATGGGAAGAAAGTTGTTGATTAGCTAGTCGTTAGCGGTGCCTGAAGGCCCATTGGTTGATCCAAAGCCAATCCCAAGCCCCGAAGATTACTCCAGGTCAAAAAGAGGATTATATAAAAGTCAAAGGTGTCATATTCTCAACAATACAAACGAGATAAAAATGAAGAGAGTTTCCTTTGGGTTCGATGTTTTATGTTCAATGCCAATTGCCAAATGTAAATGTCTAATACTTTCATGCAAGGCTATTATAGCCATGGGTATATATCTCTATGAAAAACTCGAAAAATTCCGAGGCCCAATCTATCAAATAATACAACCTAGGTGCCGCTCCTGGCCACACCGACACCCAGTGCAGTTCTTCCTTTTTGGTTCGCTCCCCAGGCCGAAACTTCAAACAACGCTTTTCGCCACCGTCGTGCGTTCGGGGTCAGACGTCACCACCGAGGCATCGTCATTCGCGGTCGCAAGCCTGAGGTGCTCTCCTGGCCCACTGGCCGGCGTTCTGTGCGCGACGGCCTCTGGGCCTTTCTTCTTCATCGACTTGACGTTCCCCCGCAGTAGCGCAAGCAGGTATACACCCTCGAGGATCTCGACGCCAGACCCAGGGGCCTCGGCGTCTTGCTCGGCCGCGACGCCGCGCGCGTGTCGCGCACATTTGCCGTCCTCTCTGGGCTCGGCGACCGCGACGGCGGCCTCTTCGCTTTTGCTGGCCTTCTTCTTGGAGATCCACACGTTCCCGAGGCCCAGGCTTGCAAGGAGGGTTACTACCAGGATTGGGAGGATGGAGATGAAACTCCACATCGTAGCCGTGGCGCCCTGTGCGCGGATGGCGGCCTGCTGCTCTGGTGGGAGCAGGGAGATGTTGTCGAGGTTGGCTTGGTTGTGGAGGTTGACGGTCGCGGTGCCGTTGGAGCTGGAGGAGGAGCTGACACTGCTGTTGTCGTTCGACCCGAATACATCAGCCATCTGGTTCTGGAACACGGAGCCCATTATCGTGAGGGCCAGGGTGCCGCCAAAGGGCAGGGCGAAGCGCAGCATGCTGTATGCGGGTGCTAGGCGGTCGCGGAACATGCCTGCGAGGTGCAGGTTCGAGGGCATGAAGCGCATGCCTGTCCCCGCGCCGGCGATCCCCATCATCACGTAGACGAGAACCTCGTGGCGGATCTTCACGGCGTAGCACAGGACTGCGATGCCCGTTGTCTCGACGGTGGTGCCTAGGGACAGTGGCCAGAAAGTCTGGCGGGGGGAGACGTTGCAGATGAAGATCGCGAGGTATACGCCCACACCGAGGCCTGGGACATAGTAGAGGAGCTGTGTACCAGCCTTGGAAGCTTTGTAGCCCTCAACCAGTGTGAAGTAGATGCCGATGAAGTAAAACACCGAGTAAAGCGCGGCACCGGTGCCTGCTGCGATGACGCAGACGAGTGAGAGATCCTTGGAGACGAGCGCAGAGGCTGGAATCATGGGGACCGTTCGTGGGAATTTGCGGTTGAGGAATCGGTGGGGCGCCAGGAGGATCTCCCATGCGACAAAGCAGAACAGGAGTACCGCACCCAGGACGATAGGAACGATCACAGCACTAGAGTGCCATGCGTAGGTAGATCCACCCCAAGCGGTGGCGAGGATGATAAGGCCTACTCCGAGGATGAAGAGCGTGCTACCGCCAACATCCAGCGTGGCGATACCTGTAGCCAAGGCTTGTAGGCGGGTTTGATTATTCGATGGTCGCCAAACGGAGATTTTGCCAGGCAGGAGATCGTTGCGGATGATGAAAATCGAGAAGAAGCTGATCACGGAAATACCAGCGTTGAGCACGAAGCAGTAGCGCCAGTCGGAGTTGGTCAAGTAGCCGCCAATCACGGGACCGACACTGTAGCCGAGGCCGTTCATCAGTTGGAAGATGCTGGTATTAACAGCTTGTTCTCGTAGTGAGACCTTATCGGCCAAAATGATCATGGCGACGTTTTGTACTCCGGCAGTGCCAATGCCTTGGAGTGCCCGGCCGAATAGCAAGACACCCCATTCGGGAGCAGCAGCACACAGGACGCTGCCGATGGTGAGGATGACAATGGCGAATTGAAGGCTAAAGTATCGACCGAAAGTGTCTGCAAAGGATCCAAATATGGGGATAAATGCCGTGGATGTCAAGGTGAAAGCCGTCACGATCCAATTCAGCTGGTTGAATTTATCTTGGATAGGTTAGTGGCCTGCGTGTGGAAAGGGAGAATGGAGGAAGGGCTATGAACTCACTAAAGTGAGAGGCGATCTGAGGAAGGGCAGTTGCAACGATGGTCAAGTCTAGACTGGCATTGAAGAATGCTGGGAGAAGGCAGAAGAGGAGCTTCCATCTGTATTTCCGTGCAGCACTCTTTTCTTGCTTGCATTCTGCACAGTTATCTTGGGGAGGTTTTGATTCGTTGTTATTTGCTTGCGATTCTGGATGTGCTAGAGAGCGCCCCTCGGTCATCTCCTTACCATCCTCGACGGGAGCAAGGCTGGCTTTGGCAGCCTGTCTCTGGCGGTACTTTTTCCGAGCAAAGCGATATGCGACAATCATGATTATGAAAGATACAATGGAAGCAGGAGAGTGTTTCAGATGGAGAGTGAGGATAGGGATTTGGACAATGTCAACAGAAAACACCATGTCCACGTACTTACTTTATAACTGTTCATCGCAATGTTCGTATTGCACATTTTAACAGCGTAGCCTAAAACACTTTCGCAGAATGGTCCAAATCAGATCAATTCCCTCGAAAAACGGGTTCGCCTTGCCTATCACGGCCAGAGGCTGAGGCATTGGAGCTGGAGAGCCAAAGGGTCCGTGTGGGCCAGGAGTGGTTCGTTCGCGAGAGCCGATGATCGTACTCGGAATTGGGTGCAAAATCTCGCAGAATGGGCCAAAAATGGAATGGCGCCAATATTGCGCGCTAGACAAAGCTAAACCAGGCGAAAGTATACGCCTTGCCGTATCTGGTGGCCATCACGAGGTTGCTTCGGATTCTGGGGTACGGGCTGGGTGGGTGAGAGGTATCATCCAACGCGAACGCGAGTTTGGGCTGAGCCGCTGCTTGAGGGTCCTTCGTCATCGTCCAAAGTGAAATGCTCGTGCTGTGCCTCCCCTCCTACATGGCAGTGCAGAAGTCTGTTTGAAGTCAGACTCATTTCGGTGTGTTCGACGAGGCTGTTGTCAAAGCTTGGATGACTCAGCAACGTCGTCGGAACAGGGTGGTCTTGGCGCCAAGGATACGATGCTGAGACGCTCCTCAGGGAAATTTGGAGGCGGCAAGACTCAACCATCAACGACGCGATTGAGATACAAAAACCATTTGGAAATGGGTACTTGGGATCTAGGTGTCCAGGCATCCAGCAATACTCAGAGGCTCTCGTCTATCGTCGCGATCTCTCCACCTTTGCATGGCCTTTGCCGGACATTCTATCATGCTACGCGACTCTGCCGCTGCCCCGCAAAGGGAAGACACCTGTCATGAGCTCTGTCTAGATGGGAGCCTGGCCTCATCGAGAAGGCCTGTCTTGCTACCAAGACTCCGTACAACAGCCGGTGCAGACTCTTTTCAAGGTAGGTGCCTAGGTAGGTGGTCACCAAAGGCAGCTTCAAGACTCTGGTCTCGATCTCTTCATCCCTTTCATGGACGCTGGTGGCCCCTCAGCTAGTTATATGTGGCATTCGCGTTGTTGATACCGGGAATTGTACTGTCAGGCAAACTGTCACCAAAATCACCTCGAAGGTACCCTGACAGCTCTCGACAGTCTCGACACCGTCAAAGCCGCGCACAGATCGTCTTTTGAAATTATTTTCACCATGATTCACCCAGATCAGGTAATGACACGGCTCTTTCGAGCAATGATGCCTTGTCATAGCACAGGTACGTGCCCTTACCTGGACCAGCTCATCTCAGAGCTCTCGAGCAGAAGCTTCTACCACAAACCTCACCCAACTTTCATGTCCAAGCACCCGTTTACGTACCAATAATGGCCCCTTGGCTCTGGATACGGGAGAGCTTTTGGTCCAGCTTGTGCCAGCTTTGACCCTCGTGGAGTGAATCGAACGTGTTGATGACGCCTCTCCAATTTGCTCTGGCACTCTCTTGAGCTCCACGGACACTCCCCTGCACCCATCCCCTATCTAGCACCGGCGAACTGTTGATCACAATTGAAAAACAATGTTCTTCCCAATCTACTTTATCGATTGCTGCTATCATCCTCTTCACAACAATCAACAATAACAATAACATTGAGTGTTATTGAGCAGAGAAGTGGATTCCATGCCTTCCAGTAGCAGATCCGACGAGTCTCTCGCTCCCCGAGACCTAGACATGGACCCATCACACCAACTAGGGTTTTCCTTGTTTCCAATGCCACCAACACCCCCAGCAAATAAACAGCGTATGAGGAGGCTATTGAGGGAGCAACAGCAGATTGCGAACGAAAGATTACCAACACATCCCCTCGTACAAGCCGGTCAGCCACCGCCACCGCCACCATCACCATCACCACCACCCATCCCAGCTCAGCTCCGCCCTGCTCCACTGAGACTTCGCAAGAAGCGAATTGCAAATCTCAACCATACTCACCCGAGACCGACCCTTAAAGTCGTCAACCCAGACCCACCATTACCAGAACACTCGGTTCCGTGCCCGCCCACCAGAAAGCACCATGACAACGTTCGAAAGCCTCGCTTGGGAGCTCGAACGGATGGGGTCCCACCTACCCCAGCGTGTTCCCCGGCTCTTAGAAACGATTTCCCGCCACCACCTCCGGCCTTGCCAGTCGTGGACGAATGGCTAGCCCAGAAAGAGGCCGAATCTCAGCCACCACCGAAAAGGCGATCTCACAGGCCTATTCAATGGCTCGGTCCGAACGGCCAAGTCGACCGGAAGAAATTGTCAATCTACTTGAGCAAGGTGCTTGATTCGTCGTTTGAAGTGATCGATGTCCCTGACCGGAATGATTTGCTCAGTTCGCCAACTCTGCTTAGTCCACGACTAGGAAATACCAACCACTGGGGTAAGTGCGAGAACGATCAACCGCGTGCGAGACGTCCAGCATTGGCTACCCAACGCTCTGAAGACTCCATAATCTCCTGCGAATCGGAGAAACCTCGATTTGCAGGATCATGTCACGTGCGGATTCAATGCAAATGCCCTCCAGGCGTTGCGTTATGCCACAGTTGCTCGTCCGAAGAATTCGAAAAATTCCGACGACGACAAACTGAGCACAAGACGAACCCGAGTGTCAGTTCCACGAAGTGTATCATGTCGGTCCCGAGGGCACGGTTCCGAGGCACTCTTGCGGGCGTCGAGGAGCCAGAGGCACCATCGTCACCCCCTGCATTGATATACGACTCGGAAGAAAGCGAAGAGTCAGACTGGTCCTCCCCAACCATATCAAGCGACCCAAGCGCATATGTTCCACCGTTGCATGCCACACCGACACCAGCCCCTCGCGGCACTGCCATGGCTCGCCCGAATGCAGTTTCGCGACCCAGTGTACCATCATTCTCTCTCCCGTTCACCCACGGAAGACAAATCACCCCCCGAATCGTCCGAGACAGCTCGAATTACATGTCAGGCAATTGCCTTTCCTCATCGCCCACCTCCACGGTGCCTACTCTTGCGAGCATCTCGACCATTTCCACATTCGCATTTGACTTTTCCGAAAAAGACGATGAGACTGAATACGACCCATTCGACCATGCAAGTGAGTTGACCGAGATCAGAACGTACGAACCCATTCAAAAGGCCAGGCCAGTGCTGGTCCACTGCCGCGGCCCGTCGCCACACTCCATCAAATACGGTACTACTTATAGCCACCGATCCAATCGGAGCCCCCGCTCGGACCAGGTCTCTGGGGACAGTGGATATT
>Ga0105239_10002727_pt1 | contig 22170 bp, 17 predicted proteins | sample KBSC44metaG_FD_92761 | JGI IMG/M metagenome (GOLD analysis project Ga0105239, IMG submission 92761) | Corn rhizosphere microbial communities from Kellogg Biological Station, Michigan, USA - KBS C4-4 metaG | ecosystem: Host-associated > Plants > Roots > Rhizosphere > Soil | place: Michigan, USA... | reverse complement strand
TTAAAGAAAAATACCATGCCGGCGGCATATCAAAGCAAAGTTTATATTTTCTTTCTATCAGCCTGCTGCAGTTGTTAACGGGCAAAATTGGCATGTTGCTATTGCCTTATTTTACATTACAGCAGGATATTGGCATATATAATATAAGCTCCCGGTTCGCCGATTTACTTATTTATCCTTTTTATTTATTACATACTGTTTTGCCTCAGATGTTTGCACACCATAACAATTCTGATGTTACTTATAAACAGGAACTATTTAGTAACTCAACGTGGATCTTAATGATTACATCGCTGCCCTTATTATTGCTGAATGTTTTGGGCGGGAAATGGTTGTTGGGTTATTTTGGCCATGAATTTGTGTTGGGGTATACTGCTTTGATCTATCTGTGCCTGGCGAATTTTTTATTTGCTGTATTTGGTCCCTCGAATACCATTTTAATGATGCAGGGAAAGGAAAAATATGCAGCACTGGCGCTTTTTATTAATGTGCTGACCCTGATCATTTTGAATTTGTTTTTCATTCCTGCCATGGGAATAAGCGGTGCAGCGCTGGCAGTACTCATCAGCAATTTTATTTACAGCATTTTATTAGCTGCTTTAACCTGGCATCATACAGGAGTTATGTCGCCCTTTTTTCTATATTTTAAACCAAAAACAAAATAAGGCTGCAGGATTTTAACATCCTTCGTTCCTAATTCTTCCTGAAATCAGATGGCCGTGAATTGGTAATACATTTCACGACCATCTTGCCAAAACAAACCCCGCGGTGGTGCAAAGAATAAGCATTAAGCGGGCGAGTTGGCTTTATCCAGCAATTCTTTCTTTTCAATACGATAGGAGGAAATTAAGCCAAGTCCGCCGCCCATAGCAATAAAAGCAAACCAAAGAGCAGGGTTCTCATAATCGTGCAGCACATATTGCGTAATAAAGTAAGCGAGCATAAGACCTGCGCCGGCGCCAACCAACAGCAAACCCCATTTTAGATTGGTATAGGGAGCAGGGCGGTTTACTTTGTCTTTCGGATTGAAACCTTTTTCAAGCATCGCCAGGTTTTCGCGCTTTTGCAGATACACAATGCCAAAGATCAGGGCAAAAAAGCCAAGGGGTACCATTACAGCTACCAGCATTTCTGTTCCGTGCATACTATATAATTTTATTATTGTTTAAGAGTTGTAAACCTGTTTGTTGTATCAGACTATCGATGTTTATCCCGGGTTACAGCTTTTGAAAAACTTTTTTTAATAGTTCCGTTACACCATTTATGACTACCAATGTCCGGAACAGGTTACACTATCGGACAGAAAAGTATCAAAACCGTACAGTTCTCAAATCCCCCTGGGGAATAAACGATTGATAATCAGCTGCACTAAAATCCGGCACAGCGATGGAAAACATTCTGGCAGAGTATAGCCAAGAAAAAACTTCAGCCATGAAAAGTAACCAGTTGATTATTGAGCATCGGAAAATGAGTATCGGATATTCAATACCCGATGTTCAATTTTCAACCAGGTGTAACCAAAAGCATTCACACAACGTCATACCATATATAATGCAAACCGGATCGAATGATAACGAGATCATTTCCAGGGTGCTGCGCGGAGAGCAGACACTGTATGCAGATTTGGTAAAACGATATCAGAATTTCGTTTTCACCATTGCTTTGCGCTACACACCCAATCGCGAGGATGCAGAAGAAATAGCACAGGATGTATTTGTAAAGGCATATCGTAACCTGGCCGATTTCAGGGGCGAGTCAAAATTCAGCACCTGGTTGTATACCATTACCACTACTACCTCTATTACGTTTTTACGTAAGAAAAAGTTAACGGTGCATTCACTGGATAACGAACAGGTATTTGAAGTGGCCGATAATCAGAACTCATCATTCAAGGCCAATCAGATCGAGCAGAAATCGAAAGTGCAGGTAATTAATGAGGCAATAAAATTGCTGAGTGTTGATGATGCCAGAATAATCACGTTATTTTATCAGGGCGAACAAAGCCTTGAAGAGATTGGCCGTATTATCGGTGCAGAGGCCAACACGGTAAAAGTAAAACTGCATCGGGCCCGGTTACGATTGAAAGAGAAAATGGAAAAGCATTTTACGCAGGAAGTGAAGGATATGGTTAATTAGGTCCCCGGTTGATAAGTTTCACGTTTAAACAAAAGAGTATGAACACGGAGCTAAATATGGAAGAGCGTTTGTGGGAATATATCGATGGCGCCTGCCCTGCCGATGAAAAGTCGTTCATTGAACAACTGATCACAGATAACAGGGAATGGAAAGCCAAATACGATGAGTTGCTTGAGTTGCAGGCTTTGCTTGAAAACCATCTTGAGCTGGATGAGCCTTCTATGCGGTTTACGCAAAACGTAATGGAAGAAATAGGTAAGCACTATATTGCTCCGGCAGCCAAATCATATATCAATAAACGGGTAGTTTGGGGCATTGCCGCCTTTTTCCTGGTTAGTATTGCCGGATTTCTGATCTATGCCTTTGGACAGATCAACTGGTCGCAAAGCAGTGATAGTTCGTTTATTGATAAGATCAACTTCAGCAAATTCGATCTGAGCAAAGTGGTGAACAGCACGTATGCTTATATTTTTATGATGATCAATGTGGTGCTTGCTTTAGTGTGCCTTGATATGTATTTAGGTAATAAGAAGAAAAAAATAATATCCAATAATCACTAATAAACCAGCCTAGGATTCTTCAACAAAGGCGTTTTCCAGTTCAGGCGAAGACACTATGGGGTTTCTCTGGAGCCATCGCAATGTTATCAATAGGAAAACCGGCACTAGATTTAAAAGTACATATTGCTCGCTCGTATCACCAAGCTCAATAGAGAAATTACAAGATAGTGATTCAAATTTCATCAAAAATTTAGAATCATTATCAAATCCAACGGCCAGGTATGGGCCATAATAAAAAATAAAACCGAAGCCTCCCAAAGATAGCTGTAGAATCTGAACCCAAAAGCTCACCTTAGATAAAGTAAAAAACCTCGATTCATTTCCCCTAAAGAATAATACGCCTGCCAACAATGATACAATGCAAATAGTAGCAATAGGAATCAATACGATTATAACTCCCGGATACATATTGTTTTTTACGATTGACAAAAGAAAAATTATGGCAACCAGAGCGCCCAGGATCTGGTATACGGAAAGACCTATACACCATTGTTTTCTGTGATTAAGTACGAATTTTTTCATAAAAAAAAGCCGGTTTATAACCGGCCTTCCAAAATACAAAACTATTTTTTAATCGTTAAACTTCTTTCGTAACTCGTTCAACTTTGCCTGGAAAGGATTGAGCGGTTCCTGTTTCTTCGGCTGGGCTTTGCCGCCACCAGATGGTTTTCTATCGGAATTGCCACCACCGCTACGTTTTTCACTACCACCACTTTTCTGCTGGTCTTTCATGGTAAGTGAAATTCTTTTACGGGCTACATCTACATCAGTTACAGTAACCATTACCTTTTGCTGCAGCTTCACTACTTCATTGGGATCAGATACATAAGTATTACTTAACTGAGAGATATGTACCAGTCCGTCCTGCTTTACGCCAATGTCTACAAACACACCAAAATTGGTAATGTTGGTAACAATGCCGGGAACGGTGATACCGGGTTTTACATCTTCAATAGCCTTGATAGTGTCATCAAAACGGAATTCCTCGATCGGGGCGCGTGGGTCACGACCAGGTTTTTCGAGTTCTTTTAAGATATCATCGATGGTGTATTCACCAATGCTTTCGCTGATGTATTGTTTTTTATTGATCTTCTTGCGCAGATCGGCTTTTTTGATGAGGTCTTCGAGTGAAGCCTGCAGGTCTTTGGCCATCGTTTCTACCACATGATAGCTTTCAGGATGCACTGATGAATTATCAAGGGGATTTTCAGCACCGGGGATACGTAAGAAGCCGGCGCACTGTTCAAATGATTTGGGTCCCATCATGGGCACTTTCTTCAATTCATCTCTTGTTTTGAATGCACCATTCTTAGCCCTGTATTCAACAATATTTTTTGCGAGTGTATTGCTTAAACCTGAAACATATACGAGTAGGTGTTTGGAAGCGGTGTTTACATCAACGCCTACAAAGTTCACGGCACTTTCCACTACTCTGTCGAGTGCTTCTTTGAGACGGGTTTGGTTTACATCATGCTGATATTGTCCAACGCCAATAGACTTGGGATCAATTTTCACAAGTTCACTGAGCGGATCGAGTAAACGGCGTCCGATACTTACTGCACCACGAACAGTTACGTCCTGATCGGGGAACTCTTCACGGGCCACTTCAGAAGCGGAGTAAATAGAAGCACCGCTTTCGTTGACCTGGAAAACGCTGACTGGTCTGCCGAAATCGATACTGCGCGCGAGTTGTTCTGTTTCGCGGCCAGCTGTACCGTTGCCTATACCAATAGCTTCAATTTCGTATTTATCTACCAGGAATTTTAATTCGGCAACGCTTTTCTGCCATTCGTTTTGTGGCGGATGGGGATAGATGGCTGTGTTGTATACCAGATTGCCCTGTGCGTCGAGGCATACGAGTTTACAACCTGTACGGTAACCGGGGTCGAGTGCGAGCACTCTTTTATTACCTAATGGAGAAGCAAGCAGTAACTGCCGAAGGTTTTCGGTAAATACGTGAATGGCTTCTTCATCGGCTTTATTTTTACTTGCCAACCGGAACTCGTTTTCAATAGAAGGTTTTAATAAACGATCGAATGAATCGTCTATGGCTTTCTTCACTTCGCCGGCGAGCGGACTTGCATTTTTAACAAAGATCCTGTCGAGATCATCAATAGCTGTTTGTTTTTCGATATTGATGTCCATTACAAGGAAGCCTTCTTTTTCGGCACGGCGAATGGCGAGTATGCGGTGTGAAGGACTATCAGCGAGTGATTCATTGAACTCGAAATAATCACGGTATTTCTGTGCGTCTTCTTCTTCTTTTTTGCTGCTTAATACTTTGGCCGATAATTTGGCGCTTTCAGTAAATAACTGGCGTACTTTATTACGGGCCTGTTCATTTTCACTAACCCATTCTGCAATAATATCTCTTGCGCCCTGTAAGGCTTCTTTATTATCTTTTACCTGTTCGTTGAGGAATTTTGCGGCTTCTTCATCGAGGTTTGCATTGCCCTGCTCAAAGATGAGTTTGGCCAAAGGCTCAAGCCCTTTTTCAATGGCTTGTGTTGCCCTTGTTTTACGTTTGGGTTTGTAGGGAAGATAAATGTCCTCCAGTTCGGTTGCATCGTAGCAATTCCCGATACGGTCTTTTAACTCGGGGGTTAATTTTCCAAGACCCTCGATGGTTTTGATAACGGTTTCCTTCCGCTTATCGAGCTCAGTAAAATAAGCGATCTGTTCTACGACCTGTGCAATGCCAACCTCATCCATATTGCCGGTTGCTTCTTTACGGTAACGGGCTATAAAAGGAATAGTGGCCCCTTCGCTCTGCAACTGGTGAATATTGGTAATCTGCTTTATGCTGAAAGATAATTTTTCAGCGACCTTCTGAATGTACTTTACTTCCATCTATTAGAATTTGCAGTTTTTCATGCTGATTATTGTTCACCCTTCTCTGGCTTCGGGCCTTCGCAAAAGGGGCAGCAAATGTAAGGTATGATGCGAAAGAAAAAACTTGTTTTTACTAACAACATTTTTTGTTAAAAAGAGTTCCGGAATTATCACCCTGCAGATGCTATGATGCCAAAATTATGATTTCCGGAGGTTTTACCCGCTGTCATTCAAAAGATGTGACTTTGTGACTAAATATTTATTCTTTTAAGGCAGACACTATCAATGCTTTGGCAAGAATTTTATTTACCTCATCGGGCCGGGTCATTACGAGCATATGGCCTTCTTTGGGAATGGTATGTGTAGGTTGGGTATAGCGAACGGGGAGTATTTCATCATGCGTTCCATGAATATGCCAAACAGGTTGTGGAATGGTTTGATTCTGCCAGCTTAATATTGCCTGCAAACTCCATCTGATTAAATCTGTATCACTTTCGTCGATTAGCTGCCACAATAATTTTTTGTCTTCAAAATGTTCGCGGCTAAAGAATCTTTTAGTAGCAGCCGAAGTTTTCATCAACGAAACAGGAAGTATTTTATGTAAACCCAGTTTGCCGGCGATGCGATAATAACCGGGCAGTTGTGTTGATACAGGCACACTTGAAATGAGAATAGTTGCAGTGGGATGATATTGCTTGGCAATTTCGGTAGCAAGCATACCGCCGAACGACAGACCTACCAACGCAAATGGTTCTTCGCGATTTATTTTGGCAGCCAGCCTGAGTGCGTACGCTTTCAGCGATTCCTCTTTTTCAGGAGCGATCCAGTCGAGATAGACAGCTTCAAATCCCTCCGGTAATTGTATATGCTTAAAAACCCTTTTATCGGCAGCGAGCCCGCTGATAAAATACACTTTCATAGTCAAATCCCCCTGTACAAAGTTACGGGTTTGCAGTTTGTTGTTCGAGGTTGGGTAGCCCTGGATTCAGCTTATCATTTCGTTAATTAATTCAGCCGGGCCATTTGCCATTTACCACTTACTACTTAGCACTTAAAACCTACCTTTGCACTGACCAAACAAAAACTACATGGATATTAAAAATAATATTCTCGAAACGATTGGAAATACGCCACTTATAAAACTGAACAAAATCACGCGGAACCTTCCTGCAACTGTTGTGGCCAAAGTAGATTATTTCAACCCCGGTAACTCTATTAAAGATCGCATGGCGGTTAAAATGATCGAGGTAGCGGAAAAGGAAGGAAAACTGAAACCGGGTGGAACGATCATAGAATGTACAAGCGGCAATACGGGAATGGGTCTGGCACTGGCAGCCTGTGTAAAAGGATATAAATGTATTTTCACGACTACTGATAAACAGTCGAAGGAGAAGGTAGATATCCTGAAAGCAGTGGGTGCAGAAGTAATTGTTTGTCCTACGAACGTTGAACCCGATGATCCGCGCAGCTACTACTCGGTAGCCCGCCGTTTGGCAAAAGAAATTCCCAATTCCTTCCACTGCAATCAATATGATAACCTGGCTAACCGCCTTGCCCATTATGAAACTACGGGCCCTGAAATATGGAAACAAACAGATGGAAAGATCACCCATCTGGTTTGCACGGCAGGCACGGGCGGTACAGTAACAGGTACGGCGATGTATCTGAAAGAAAAAAATCCGAATATACAGATATGGGCGATAGATGTGTACGGTTCTCTACTGACGAAGTTCTTTCGTACAGGTGAAGTGGATATGAGCGAAGTGCATCCCTACATTTCAGAAGGTTTCGGGGAAGATTTTGTACCTCAGAACTACGACATGAGCGTGATTGACTACTTTGAGCAGGTGACGGATAAAGACGGAGCTATCATGGCCCGCCGCCTGGCGAAAGATGAAGGCATTTTCTGCGGATACAGCGCCGGCAGTTGCCTGCAGGGACTTATGCAGATAGCTTCTTCGAAAGAGCACCAGCTGAAAAAGGATGATCTGGTAGTTTGCATTTTCCACGATCATGGCAGCCGCTATGTGGGGAAGATCTATAACGACCAGTGGATGATGGAGCGCGGATTTTTAGATGTAAAAACATTCAGGGATATCATCAATGGCCGGGCTGCGAAACAAAAGCTGATTACCATTCAACCAAACCATACGGTGGCAGAAGCGGTGGAGATAATGCGAAAATACGATATCGAACATATTCCTGTTATGAATGGCAGCGGACCGGTAGGCGCTATCAGCGAGAGCGGTTTGTTTCAGAAAGTGTTTTCGGATCCCGATATAAAAAATGCAAGAGTAGAAAGCGTGATGGAACCTGCCTTTCCGGTTGTTGATTTTAATACGCCGATCGAAAAGCTGAGAACATTAATTAATAAAGATAACGGAGCAGTGCTGAGCAAAGATGAGGCGGGAAATTATCACATTGTGACGAAGTATGACGTAATTCAGGCGCTTAGCTAAAAAACAAAGCGCCCCGCTTCTAACGGGACGCTTTTGTGAAATCTTGTTCAGGTACTTTGGACGGCTTACCTAATGGACTAAAGGTTTGCTCTTAGATTTCGGGTTTTCACGGACTTGGATACGGGGTACGGATCAAAACTAAAAAACAATATAAAAACAGGGTTTAGGAGTTCTACGGTCAGGATTTAAGGTTTGTTCTTGTTTTAGGGTACGTCAACATCATTTGAACAACACAAAGTTGCAAAAGCTTTGTCAGTGGGTAAACTTTATTCGATAAAAGGGTGCCCTTTTTCGTTTAATGTGTAGAAAAATCAGATTAACGAAAATGCCGTGAAACACTTACTGGTATTGCGTTTCAGGCGAGGAACATTTTACCACTCACTTGATTGGGATCAATAAAACCCCATCATTTCAGGGATATTAGTAATAGTACTTAGCACATACGGAAATAGTACGTATACGTGTTGTGGATAGCTACTATAAGGGACGTAATTTCTGAACAATTTAAATCGAGAGTTTCTGCTCTTGTTAACATTTCTTTCTGAATTAACTTTGTGCCAGAAGTTGATTGATTACTAAATCAATCTGTTCAGTATCCAGAAAAACCCAAGTATTCCAATATCCAATAGAAAACTAAAAATCCGGTATCAGTCAACTTCCTTTTTCTAAAATCCGATATCATTTATAAAATCCATTATCCCGGAATCCAATGTCCGTGTAAAACGTATCAATGTCCCGTGAAAACCAAAAAGAACGTATCCTTTGATTAACTGTTCAATTAAAATCCAACGTCCCGAAAAGACCGAGGTAGTTCCAATTCCTGTGTGTTAAAAACCGTCTGCTTAACTCCAATAACCCCTCCTGCTAGAACCACAACTAGTTTTTAGCAGGAGGTAGCAGCGGTCCTTCTCTCTGCCACCGCTCACATCTTCCCGATTAACTTTATTGCTCTACTCGCTAAATTGCAGGCAAAAAGATGCCCGGCTTCCCTGATCTTTTATACACCGGTTTGTTCAAACGCAATCCTCAGCGCATTGTTTCGCTCGTGCCTTCCATTACAGAACTACTCTGGTCTTTACAGCTCGATGAACGCGTGGTGGGCATTACAAAATTTTGTGTACATCCAGAGAGCTGGTTCAGGGAAAAGACAAGAGTCGGCGGCACCAAAACGGTAAAAATGGATGTTATTCACCAGTTACAGCCCGATCTTATCATAGCGAATAAAGAAGAAAACGTAAAAGAACAGGTGCGGGAACTCGAGAAACGTTATCCCGTTTGGGTAAGCGATGTAAATAACCTTGCCGGCGCCATTGAACTGATCAAACAAATTGGCGTTGTTACGGGAACCCATGTTAAAGCAATGCAGTTAATAGAACAAATCGCCAAAGGGTTTCTTTCGCTGAAACATCAAACCGCCGATAACATCAGGCAGGGGCGAATATTAAGAACCTGTTACCTGATTTGGCGCGATCCCTATATGACCATAGGCGGCGATACCTTTATTCAGGATATGCTGGCCCGTTGTGGTTTTGAGAATGTATTTGATCATGCCACCCGCTACCCCACTATCGATATTCAGCAATTACGGGACGCCAATTGCGAATTATTACTGCTTTCTTCAGAACCATATCCTTTCAAACAAAAACATATTGATGAATTGCAGCCCCTTTTGCCCGATACCAAAATTATGCTGGTGGATGGGGAGCTATTCAGCTGGTACGGCAGCCGCCTCTTACACGCTCCTGCCTACTTTGCTTCTTTGTTACAACAGTTGCCCTAAATTTGAAGGATGAATTTTACCGATACTACCGAGGAGCCCAATAAACCCTCGCGAAAGAAACCAATGTTTCCGGTACACGACCGGTTGCGCACTTATCTGAAGAACCACGGACGTGAAGTAAAAATACCGGTTTCGTACAACGACCTGCTACGCATTACTTATTCGGTGCCTCTGAAAGATAAACTAGGCAATGATACATTATGGGAAACGGTGGTGTACGATATGCGTGACTGGGAATTTATCCGCGACGGACTGGTACGGATGTATGCGATCCTGAAAACAGAAGGCGATCTTACTTTTACCAACCACCTTGATGTGGCGCGCATCGATTATTGCAGCTTTGGTAACTCGAACCCCTTCCGCGTTCGCATTGTAAACAAGTTCAATGATAACTACGATCATTATTACATCAAAATAGCGGATGCCTCGCGTATTTACGGGCTGGAGCTGGAACATATATTGTCGCCCAACCGTATTACCTATTTAACGAATCAGAATACGCTGGTGGAAGAACATATTCCTGGTATTCCCGGCGATTTGTTTATTACGAACCACCTGAATGATCCGTTTACGAATAAGATCCGCCTGGCGAAAGAGTTTGTGAAATTCAATGAGCGCTGTTTTGTGAGGTTACTGGGCGATATGCGTTCGTACAATTTTGTGGTGGATATTACTCCGGATATAGAAGACTATCAATACCGCATCCGGGCTATCGACTTCGATCAGCAATCGTACGAAGGAAGAAAGAATTTATACATGCCTCAGTTCTTTAAAGAGAACAAAATACTGGTTGATCTGTGCTCGAAATGGTTGAATAAAGAAAGTATTCATCAGTATCAGACGGAGGAGCGCACCATGATGGCGTTCCGTGTAGCCTCCTCGCGCTTCCGGTTAATGGAATTACTGAACATTATGTCGAAAGACCACATTTCGGTGCCTGAAAAATTAACGCAGCTTAAAACGGAGCTGGGTGATTATTTTAGCAATCCGCAGTTTTATAAATGTACTTCGATGGGCCAGCTGGTAAAGCGGCAATTAAAACAAACACTTCAAAAGAATCTGAAACTGATTCAAAAGAATCTGGGCAAGATTGAGGATTAGGCGCCATATGCCGGTCATATGAAATTCATACGACCAGCATATGAAAACCATATGGCGGGCATATGGATTTCATAGGAATTTCATACGGTTTTCATAGGGATTCCATAGAGTTTTCATAGGGATTTCATAGGGTTTTAGGTTACCATAACTAAGGCATAACTGAGGTATAACTGGGGTATTACTGAGGTATAGGCGATCCATAGGGATTTCATACCCTTTTCATAGGACTTTCATATGGTTTTCATATATAACCATAGGGAAACCATATGAAAACTATAGAGAAACCATACGAAACCCGCATCATTTCTCACCAAAAAGCCTCCAAACTATAGGTTTTCACATCAGCTAATTACTTATCTTCGCGCCTTATTAAAAAAACAGGTAATTCGTTAAATATTTTTTAACGCTTTTGATTTTCAATTAAATAGCTAGTCGCTTTAACACTTAAAATGATGAAAAAGTACAAACCAGGCGTACTCTTTGGTGAAGAACTGGAAGCTTTATATAAAGATGCCAAAGAGAATCAATTCGCTTTACCCGCTGTGAATACTATTGGCACCAACACAATCAATGCTACCCTTGAAACAGCGGCCAAAGTAAATTCTCCCGTTATTGTTCAGTTTTCAAATGGCGGTGCACAGTTTATTGCCGGTAAAGGCATGCCGAACGATCAGTTACAAGGCAACATTTCAGGCGCTATCTCCGGTGCATTGCATATTCACAACGTAGCAAAATACTACGGCGTTCCGGTTGTTTTACATACTGACCACGCAGCTAAAAAATGGTTGCCGTGGATCAGCGGTTTAATCGATGCCGGCGAGCAGTTCTATAAAGAAAAGAAACAACCTCTGTTCAGCTCTCACATGCTCGATTTGAGCGAAGAGCCGATCGAAGAGAATATTCATACTTCTGTTGAGTTTTTCAAACGCATGCAGCCTCTGGGCATGGGTATCGAGATAGAGCTGGGTGTTACCGGCGGTGAAGAAGATGGCGTTGATAACAGCGGTGTTGAAAACGAAAAATTATATACGCAACCCCAACATGTGGCATATGCTTACAAAGAACTGGGGAAAGTAGGCCGTTTATTTACCGTAGCTGCTGCATTTGGTAATGTACACGGTGTGTATAGTCCGGGTAATGTGGAATTGCGTCCTGAAATCTTAAAGAACAGCCAGGACTATATTCAGAAAGAATTTAAAACCGGTGCAAAGCCAGTATACTTCGTATTCCATGGCGGTAGCGGTTCTCCCCAACACCAGATCCGTGAAGCGATCGGTTATGGTGCTATTAAAATGAACCTGGATACCGATCTGCAATGGGCTTTCTGGGAAGGTATTCTTCATTATTACACAAAGAACGAAGCATATCTGCAGGCTCAGTTAGGAAATCCTGAAGGAGCTGATAAGCCAAATAAAAAGTTCTATGATCCCCGTGCATGGTTGCGCAAAGGCGAAGATAGTTTTATAAAACGTTTAGAAATAGCATTTGAAGATTTGAACTGCATCAACAGAAACGCATAAAGTTTAGAATTTCATTCCTTTATTGTTCGAGCAGTTGAAAGATTACTGATGAGTCCCGGCGCTGGCGCCGGGACTTTCGTTGTATAGCACTCCCATACGGCATATATTTGCGCAGCATTGACCCCCGACCAAACTGTGGCATAAGATTTTAGCATCGACTATTCACGAATAAAAATATAAGTATGCCGTCAAAAAAAATTACTGACTTGCTGGGCGACAAAGCCTCCTATCTTTTAGAACACAAGAGTACTGCTATTGACAAATCGACTCTCACACTGCCTTCTCCTGATCACGTTGAAAATATCTGGATCAACAGCAACCGCAATAATCAGGTATTACGCAGCTATCAAACATTACTGAGCCATGGCCGTTTGGGCAATACAGGTTATTGCAGCATTTTCCCGGTTGACCAGGGTATCGAGCACAGTGCAGGATCGGCTTTTGCCCCCAACCCTATTTATTTCGATCCTGAAAACATTATTAAACTTGCTATCGAAGGCGGCTGCAATGGTGTAGCAAGTACATTTGGCGTATTGGGTATCCTAAGCCGTAAATATGCACACCGCATTCCATTCATTGTAAAAATTAATCACAACGAATTTTTAAGTCTGCCCAACCGGTACGACCAAACCATGTTTGGCACGGTTAAAAGTGCATGGAACATGGGCGCTGTTGCCGTAGGCGCTACTATTTACTGGGGTTCTGCGGAAAGCACCCGTCAGCTGAAAGAAGTTGGTGAGGCTTTTGAATATGCACATGAACTGGGCATGGCTACGATCTTATGGTGCTATACCCGTAACAACGGTTTTAAAGTAGATGGTGTGGATTATCATACAGCAGCCGACTTTACGGGTCAGGCGAATCATTTGGGTGTTACGCTGCAGGCAGATATCATCAAACAAAAATTACCAACTAATAACGGCGGTTATCTGGCTACAAAACATGGTAAAACATCTCCGCTGGTATATGAAAAGCTGACAACGGATCACCCGATCGATCTGTGCCGCTATCAGGTACTTAACTGCTACAGCGGGCGCGTAGGTTTAATTAACAGTGGCGGCGAAAGCAAGGGTTCGAGCGATCTGGCAGATTCAGTTTATACTGCTGTGATTAATAAAAGAGCCGGTGGAATGGGATTGATACTTGGCCGTAAAGCATTTCAGCGTCCGTTTAAAGAAGGAGTAGAATTGCTGCATGCTACGCAGGATGTTTATCTGGATAAAGATATTACGGTGGCGTAGAGTGTGAAATAAAATGAAAAAGTCCCGCGCATGCGCGGGACTTTTTCATTTTATTTCGGGCTTAATTTTCTACCATCTGTCGTGACCACGACCATGTCCATGTTCCCAGCCACCGCCACGTCCATGTTCCCAACCCTCGCGTTCACGGCGTTCCCAACCGCGTTCGTGATCATGGCCCCAGGCATTTCCACGGGGATGATCGTAACCACCTCCATAGTATCCGGGACCGCCGCCACGATGGTAATCGCGCCATACCTGCTGATGGCCGTAATATCCTCTATAACGGGCATATACTACGCGGTCGTGATAAAAGTTCATATACGGACGAGGCTCGCGGCATACGACTTTATAGCCGCTGTACAGATCGTAATTGCTGCATCGGGCGGGTAAATTATATGAGAACACCCAGTTTGGTCCGTTCAGGTAAACAAACTGATGTCGCGGAACATAATAATAACATTCGATGTCGGGTAAATAATAATAGTCTGCAGATTCATATCCAACAGGCGCCCACATTGGCTGTGCGCCGATATTAACACCAACACTCACATTTACCTGTGCTTGTGAAGACGAAACTGAAGCTGTGGTTAAAACAAATATTGCGGATAAAACTTGTAGGGTCCGTTTCATGTCTATTGATTTGGTTCTCTGTAAAAGTTCAAACTACATGCCTTATTATATTAAAATATTGAGTATTAATTACTCATTAACAAAGAGAAATGTTAATGCCGCAACCGAATATTCACAAAAAAATATGGCCCGGGAATTAAACCCGGGCCATATTTGAATGACTGGCTCTTTTTATTTTTTTAAGTTATCTGTCTCTGTGTCCTCTGTCGTCTCTGTCTTTATGATCATCTCTGTGATCGTCGCGGTTTCCGTAATTCCTGTTATCATGACCACGTCCCTGATCCTGGTTATATGCGCGTCCTTTTTCATAGTCATGATCTCTGTAATTGCCGCCTCTGTTTTGAGCGTGACCTCTAACTACGTCATATTTGGGATCGCGGCTATCACGAATAACAACCTGACGGCCTCTTACACCTTTATAACGGGCATACATTGCTCTGTCATTTGCAAAACGTAACCAGGGCTGTGGGCGGTTTACAACCACTTTATATCCCGAGTATAAATCATAATTACGGTATTGAGGCGGTAAAGTGGTAGTAAATACCCAACGTCCGTTGCTGAGATAGATGTATTGCCCGGTTGGTACATCGTAATACATTTCGAGATCGGGTAAATAATAATATTGCACGGCATCATATCCTACTGGTCCCCATAATGGCTGTGAACCAATGTTTACAGACACATTAACCTGCGCATTGGATGAAACCGATGACAGGGTTATGATGCCTGTTAAAACTAGTATGCTTAACAAACGTTTCATAAAATATACAATTTAAATGTTCACCTGTATGGTTTCAAAATACATGCCCCGGTGGCATTTTTATGCGTTTTACGCCTGCAACTGATTGAAATTAACAGAGCTATGCATTATTGGATGTTAAAATTATATATCGACCGCATGTTGCAGACGATTATAACATCGCCTCCGGCCCCCCAGGTTTCACCTGGGGCTATTCATATCTCGCCCCTTCGGGGCTCGTAGAAAGTGGTAGTTGAAAAGAATATAACAGTAATATACAATTGAAATTTATTTTCCGCCAGAAGTATCACTAAAACGAAGAACCGAAATATTGTTTGTTTACAGGCCCGAAGGGCCGACATATAAATAACCCCGGGCGTGAGCCCGGGGTTAAAAAAAGACAGCCAGCCAAATGGCTGACTGTCGTGATCTAGCAACCCCTAAACCAGCGAAATCGTTAAACGGGTAATTTTTCAGAGCAACTTTACCGATGCTTATGAACAAAGCTTTACCCGCTACTAATTCAAGCCGGTACTAAGACACCTCTCACCTCCGGGATATCTTTAATCGCTTTTTGTTTCAGACAAAAGAAGTCATGAATACAATAACCGGGCTCGTGTGCCATATTTTTAATATTATTTCATTCTGAGAAACTGTGCCAATGCATTTACTAACTCAAAGCACTAATCTTGCGTTAAACGCCATAGGTAACGTAGTACAGATCGAGTAGGGAGGAGTTTGCTATAACCGTTTGTTCCTGCAAGTTAGTGGTAAAAAGAAATAAAAAAAAGCTTTTTTAGAAAATTTTAATAGTAAAACGAATGAGCAAAAAATTCTCCTGATCTCTATGGGATTTCCATCTGCAGAATGTGCTTATTTACCGTTATGAAATTCTCCTGAATGCCCAATTACACTGCATTTCAAGCAATTACAGGTAACCATCATAGTAAAATTCCTAAAATTTGTCACTGTTTTGTCAGTGCACCGGAGAATTGAACGGCTTAGCGTATGGTTTGCAGTTACATCACTGATTTAATCAGGGGCTATTGATTTTTATTTGCTTAGGTTGGTTAGTTCCAATTTATCAGGAAATTCATAAAATTTTCTTAAGACCGTGGGGGCGGGCGCCCGGGTGCAGTGGCGCTAAGAGTTAAATGAGGAAAAGGGAGAAAGAGTTTGTGGCTAAAATAGAAAAGATGGAGTGCGCTAAGGGTTAAAAGAGAAAAAGAAGAAAAGAGAAAGCGGGCCTCTGATGCAGTGGCGCTAAGAGCTAAAAAAAGAAAAGGGGAAAGAATTTGTGGCTAAAAAAGAAAGAGATTGCGACACGAGCTGAAAAAGCAAAAGAGAAAAAGAATTTGTTTAAAACTCTTATTCTCTTTTGCGCTTATTTTCTCTTAGCTCTTTTTTGCCCGGAGCGTAGCGAAGGACCTTTCTATTCTCTTAGCTCTAAAATCCTTTCTTCTGGTCCTCTCCTCCTCCACTCTTTGCACTTTCAGGCATTTGAATAGCAAAGAATTGATTACCGCTGTTGAGCACGAGTTTGGCGGCCTGTTGCACATCTTTGGGCGTTAGCATCTGTACATATTTTTCGTAGTGAACAAATCTATCAGGATTGCCACCTACGAGTTTGTACTGCAGAATTTGTTCTGTCCAGGTATTGTTGTCTTTAATATTGGTTTTATACTGCTCGATCCACTGTTTCTTTACTTTATTGAGATAAGAAGTATCAGTGCCTTTCTGCGCGATATCGTTTATTTCCTTTTTAACAGCTTTTACGAGCGTATCTACTTTTTGCGGACCGCAAGGCAACTGAACAACAAAACTGTAATTGTTGTATGGATACTTTTCCATGTCGGCAAATGTTCTGCCGCCATAAATACCCTGTATTTTTTCGCGCAGCTCTTCTATGATACGAATATTGAGCACTTCGCTCATAGCCTGTGTTTTCATTTCTGCTTCCTCGTTATACGGCGTTTCGCCGGTATAAAAAGCAAGGATGAGACTTTTCTCTTCTTTGCCTTTGTTGATGGTAAGCGTTTTTTTACCGGCAACGGGCCGCACTTTATTATCGACAATAGAAAACTTTTTACCTGTTGCGGGTAAGCTGGCGATGTATTTTTCTATGAGCGGCTTTATTTCATTTTCTTTAAAGCTGCCAACAAAAACAAAGTTCATTCCGCTTGCATCGCCGAAGTTTTCTTTATAAATAGACAGTGCCCTGTCGAGATTGATCTTATCAAAATAAGCGCTGTTGGGCACTGCAATGGGCATGAGCGGATTATTAGCATACAAAGTTTTATACATGGTGTCAATAAAAGCAGCCTGCGGGTTGGCGCTGATATTGGCGAACTGTAATTTATTTCTCTGTACGAAAGACCTGAACAAAGCAGTGTCCCTGCGTGGCGCCGTGCAGTATAAATAAGTTAACTGGAACATGGTTTCAAGGTCTTTAACGCTGCTGTTCCCTTTAATGCCTTCAGCTATGTTCGATAAAACAGGCGATACCATGACTGTTTTACCTGCGAGCGCTTTGCGCAAATCGGTAGGTGAAAAATCACCAACACCCATAGCGCTTACGGATGGCACTGCATACTCTGCATTGAATTTATCGTCAATACCGTAATTATTTTTACCTCCCGGCCTTGTGGCGCCCATGATAATCTGGTCATCTTTAAAATCAGTGGGTTTTAATGTTACTGTAACGCCATTGCTGAGCTTTAATTCAGTGGTGCCCAGCAAAGCATTTTTAGTAACAGATACTATTTTTCCGGGTGTAGGTTCTTTGCTTATTAAAGTAGAAGCAATTGCTTTTTCTTCATAAGGTTTGATATCTGCATTGGCTTTTGATTCTACAATAGCGAGCAGGTCTTTATCATCGGGCAATTTCACATTGTCTTTGGGTTCGGGACCAGTGAGATATACAAACAGGTTTTTCTGATCCTTAATCACCTTTGACACGGCATTTACTTCGTCGAGCGTAATGGCAGGCAACATGGATTTTACATATTCATATTCCTTGTCGATGCCGGGGATGGGCTCGTGATTAAGGAAGTTGCCCACGTATTCTTCTACATAATCAGCCGACTCGGTTTTATTGCGGTCGTTGTAAGCTCTGTCGTAACGCGCCATGGTGCTTTTTTTGGCACGTTCCAGCTCAGGAGCTGTAAAACCATAGCGTTTTACTCTTTCAATTTCATCTGCGAGTGCATTGAGGGCTTTATTTACATCGCCCGTACCGGCAGCAGCAGTTGCATTGAATGATTCATAGCCGCGGGCATAAGAATCAAAATCAGCAGCGCCATAAATGAAGGGAGGATTTTCTTTTTGTGTTAATTCCTGCAAACGCTGGTTGAGCAGCGATACAAACATTTGTTGTACGAGCTCTTTACGATAATCGCCAACAGATACTTCTGCTTCCTTTTTAAATGCGGGATAATTGATTGAAACCCGGTAGCCGGTTGCTTCCTTATCGGTTACTACCATCGCCTGATTAGATGTATAGGCGGGTACATCAGCATATTCCCTTTTGCGCTCATTGGCAGGATTAACGAGCCCTGCGAAATGCTTCTTCACCATTTCTTCTGCTTTGGCAGGATCGATATCACCTACTACTATAACCGCCATGAGATCGGGCCGGTACCATTCTTTATAAAAACGACGGATATTATCTGCAGGGAAAGTTTTAATGATGCTGTCTATACCGATGGGTAAGCGTTTTGCATATTTTGAACCTTCGAACAGGTGCGGATAAATCTTTCTGAACATGCGGTCATTGGCGCCTTTACCCATACGGCTTTCTTCGAGAATGATGGGCCGTTCGTCGTTGATGTCTTCATCCAGATAGGTAACGTTATGCGCCCAGTCTTCAAGTACCTGAAACCCTTTTTCAAGATTGCCGGGTTTGTCGGTTGGAATAGGCAGAATGTACACAGTTTCATCGAATGCGGTATAGGCATTGAGGTCATTGCCAAAGCCTACGCCGATATTCTGCAGAAAAGAAACGATGTCGTTCTTTTTAAAGTGGGTAGTGCCGTTAAAAGCCATGTGCTCAGACATGTGAGCAAGCCCCTGCTGATCGTCTTCTTCCATGATAGAACCGGCATTGAGCACGAGCCGCAATTCAACCTTTTGTTCGGGCTTTTTATTCTGACGGATATAGTATGTTAATCCGTTTTCGAGCTTTCCGATCTTTACTTTAGGATCAACAGGCAAATTATCGGCTGTATTTACCTGCGCAAGAGATAATTGTACAATGAAAACGCCTGCCAGGAGCAAAATCCAGCGGGTCCTGGCAACAGAGAATGTTATCATGATAGTTATTGTTTTTTTGCTATACAAAAATATCGGGAGCGATTTATATCTAACGCCCGTTCGTAAAAATGTGCAACAAGATACGGTTAATAAGTCGATTGGTTAATAAGTTGACAGGTTGAAAAGTTAATAGGTTGATAAGTTGACGTTAACCATGTTAACATATCAACTTATCAACCTATTAACCGCAGTTTTCCTGTAAACTACTTCGTTACTTCTTCAATTACTTTTCCTACGCAACCGCTGGGCATTTGAATATGCAACAGGGCGGCTACAGTGGGCGCAATGTCGGTCATATGAACTTCGCGGTTGGTTTTTCCCTGAGGAATATGCCATCCATAAAATAATAATGGAATATGTGCATCGTAGGGGTTCCAGGCGCTGTGGCTGGTGCCGGTAGCATACCCTTCGAGATAGCCTGACTGCAGCATTACTTCAATATCTCCGCTGCGATGCTGGTTATATCCATTGACCACCATGTCTCTCTGTGTGCTGTTTAAAGGTATTTCCATCATCTTATCCAATGAAAAAACCTGTGCTACTTCGGGTTGCTGACGCAGGTACTGTATGATCGTTTTTTTAACAGCGCCTTCATCGAGCTTTAACGAATCGATGAGTGGATGATTGAGATATAACTGGTGATTGAAATTGCTTGCTATTAATTTGCTGCTTCCGAATTTTTCATTCAATATTTTGCCCAGATCCTGAATCCAGCGGTTGGAAGGCGCTGTGCCACCAGGCAGATTATGTTCGGCCATAAAACCGGGCACATGTGCTACGGCATGGTCGGCTGATAAAAACACTACGTACTGGCCTTTGCCTACTTTTGCATCGAGGAAGTTAAAAAAGCTGCCGAGGTCTTTATCAAGACGCAGGTAATCATCTTCCTGTTCCATTGAATTAGGACCGAAAGCATGACCGATATAGTCGGGAGAAGAAAAGCTAACGGCCAGCATATCTGTTATATTATCAGCGCCCAGTTGCTCATTGATCACTGCTGCCTTAGCCATTTCGACGGTCATTGTATTGCCGTAAGGCGTGCTGGAAATAGTGCCGTAATTGCCGGGTTTGAACTTATAAGGGAATGCTTTCTGATCGGCGCCAAAGGGCGTGCCTTCATATGATTTTTCGTCGCTGGTACTTTGCACATATGTATTGGCAGGATATAATGTGTTCCATCCAAGCGCATAATATTTATCAACGATCTTTTGTGCATTGAAGTCCTGCACCCATTTGGGTAGCTCTTTCATGTAATATGTGCTGGTGATCCAGTTACCATTGCGTGAATCGTACCAGTAAGCTGCATTGGCTGCATGGCCCGCGGGTAAAATACCGCCACGGTCTTTAATAGCAATACCAATAACCTTACTTCTGAAATTGGTAGCAAGGCGTAATTCATCACAAACGGTAGTTACGAGCATATTACGCGGGCTCATAGAACCGGGTGCACCGGCTTCGGCCCCTACGGTGTTTACCGATGAATCTTCGGTACAATAGGCGATGCGCATTTTTTGCGGATCGTACCAGTTATTGCCTATGATACCATGAATAGCGGGAACACTGCCGGTGTAAATACAGGTATGGCCGCAGGCAGTAATAGTAGGTACGTAAGGGACCATGGTGTTTTCGCAACTGTATCCCTGATTAAGGAATCTTTTGAAACCGCCGTCGGCAGCATAACGGTCGTAAAAACGATATAGGTAGTCCCATCGCATCTGATCTATAACAATACCTACAACTAATTTGGGGCGGCTAACGGTAACGGTAGTTGGGGTGCTTATTTTGGTTTGGGCGGGCGCAATAAAACCAAGAAGCAAAAAACAAATGGCAACAAAAAGTAGGCGCATTTTAAAAAATGATTTTCGCAAAGATAACCGGCTACTAATACCTGCACATTAAAATTTCGTAAAAAGACAAGGCAATCGATTGTTTAATCGTTTGAAGACTAACTGATTACTTTCTGCTGAGAAGGCAATTGCAATTTCTTTAACAGAAAATGAAGCAATTTCACCTCTCGGATAAACATCAAAAAGTTCATCAAATAATTTTTTATCCACCTGCGTTTTTGAATTGTTGAGGACCCGGAAAGGATGTTGAATTTCAATAAAGTAACAGGCTATTAAACCATTAAACCCTGCGAGTATTTGGTGGTGCAACGTGAACATATATCACCTAAACAGCTAACAATCAAGCGACCAAACCGGCTAAAAACGTTACCTTTGCGCGGTTCGCCCTATAACATATAGCCCTTTAATTAAAATCCATAATATGGCAGATATTTTTGAAAGATTATTAAAGAATCATGGCCCTATTGGTCAACATCGTGAAAGAGCTCATGGTTATTTTGCATTTCCTAAACTGGAAGGTGAGATTGGAAGCAGAATGAAGTTCCGTGGAAAAGAAATGGTGGTTTGGAGTCTGAACAATTATCTGGGTTTAGCCAATCATCCTGAAATACGCAAAGCTGATGCAGAAGGAGCGGCTCAGTACGGTTTGGCTACCCCTATGGGCGCCCGTATGATGAGCGGTAACACCAACAATCACGAGTTGCTGGAAAAGAAGCTGGCAGAGTTTGAAGGCAAGGAAGATACTATTTTATTGAATTATGGTTACCAGGGTATGGTGAGCCTGATAGATGTGTTGTGCGGCCGTCATGATGTAATTGTGTATGATGCCGAAAGCCATGCCTGTATTATAGACGGCGTTCGTTTGCACCCCGGTCACCGCTATGTATATAAACATAACGACCTTGAAGATTTTGAAAAACAGTTGCAACGCGCTACTGCACTGATCGAAAAACAAAAAGCCGGTGGTATTCTCGTGATTACTGAAGGCGTGTTTGGTATGGCAGGCGATCAGGG
>Ga0105239_10002726_pt1 | contig 22183 bp, 18 predicted proteins | sample KBSC44metaG_FD_92761 | JGI IMG/M metagenome (GOLD analysis project Ga0105239, IMG submission 92761) | Corn rhizosphere microbial communities from Kellogg Biological Station, Michigan, USA - KBS C4-4 metaG | ecosystem: Host-associated > Plants > Roots > Rhizosphere > Soil | place: Michigan, USA... | reverse complement strand
TCGGACACTCTCACAACGTTTGAGCTGCAGCAGGACGGCAGCCTTGTGTTTGTGCAGGCTTGGCCATCTGGTGGTCTTTACCCGCGGCAATTCAGTATCAATCCGTCCGGTACTTTGGTGGCGGTGGGGAATCAGCTGAGTGCGAATGTGGCACTTCTCTCGCGTAACCCAGCTACGGGGATGATCGGAGAGCCGCTTGCAAGGATTCCAGTGGACGGAAACATTACTTGCGTGGTGTTTGACCAGGCAGGCGCGGACTCAGCTTAGAGTGGTTGATTTGATAGACTGCCTAGACAAGAGTCAAGAAATGTTGATGCATATCATGCGAATATGAATAGTACACTACGTATCCCGATAACCCGTGGGTGGTATTGATACGAGTACATAAATTATGGCAAATTCTATTCTGCTTGGTATCTCATCCTGTGCTGCTGTGCATGGAAATAATGGACTGCATTCCTGTAGGTGTCTGCCTTGAAGGACCATGGATTCTGAGTCACCGGCCGACGCCATAAATTGCCAATAGAATCGCATTCCGTATTGGTGGGCCACCTTTTACCTTGGAAGATTCCATGAGCTTCCTGTTTCGAGCCATCTCGAAGGACTTACGCCTTCGCAGCACGGTGCACAGCCTCATCAACCACCAAACAAACATTAGCGTTCACCTTCTACATTACTGTCCAGATTTTGGTCGACTCTTCGGCCTGTACCTGGCTCGTGTCTGGGTCGACGTCTTCGAGCCCATTTGTCAGATCACTTGGATTAGTTGTCTCGGTGGCACCGTCGCAGTGGCTATTGTCCTTGAGGTCTGGGAGCGGTCCTTCAACCGCCTCAAATCTCAGGATCAAAGTTGAGTACTAGTCTCACACTTGGAGTAGCGTTCTGATACCTCTACCAATATTTTTGCAGGACATATCCATGAGCGAGGCTGAGCCGAGGTTAAGCCGGGCCAGAACTCAGTCCTTAAAGGCGGCGAGAGGAATTGCCTCGAAAGGGACTGGTTGCCGGTCAATAAATACCGCCAATCTTAGCACAGTAGCTTATCAGTGACGTTTATCTCGGCCAGTGTGAGTTAGGTAACGTGGTCACTGAAAAACTCTCCCAACCCAGTGGTCAACTGCGAAGATAAGGCAACTACTGCTTATCTCGTTGACAAAATGTCCAGGCAACCTGAGCGGATTAGATGCCATCCTTCCCTAGGTGCGAAATATGATGTGGGTTTCCAGCCAAAATCATGGACTGATTCAACCGAACGAATGATGCGGAAATCCCTCATTTGCAGTAGACGTCTTCATGTCGACGAAGCGGAAACCCTGTCACCACTGCCGGCGGCGGAGACTTCGATGTGACGCCTCGGTTCCTTTCTGTATGAAATGTACAACGGCAGGTATACAGTGCCCTGGCTACGGGCAGCTCTTGAGGTGGAGTCACGATATCACACATCGCAACAATCGAAAACAAGGGCAATCTACTCGGGGGAGCAAAGCAACCGCAGAAAACCCTCACAAACATACCAATGTTATTGACTCGGAGTCATCACACCCTCAAATCGCAGAAAGCGAGGGTAAGGCTTTATTATTGAATGCGAGCCCAAGCAGCTCGAAGACTGGGCTTCGTCCTTCCCTTCCCTTGTTGGATTCGTCCATCAAAGACTTCAGCTACTCAGATAGGTACTATCTGTCACATTGTAAGATGCTCACTCCTTCCCATCACATCTCTGACCTTCTCCAGTCCACAATCGATTGTGCCAGGATCTTGTTACTTATGACATCCCTAGCCACAACCCTTACCGCAACCTGATCTCGCTGACTCGAGACCACCCATTCTTACTCCAAGCTGTGATAGCGAATGCAGCAATCCATCTTTCAAATCTACACTCAAGCCCACCCTCTCTTGATATATGTAGCAATGCCAAGGGTACCAGGAGGTCGATACTGGCCCCCACTGATACGGTGGCTCAGTTCCGCAGGGATGCCTTTCATGCCGAGCAGAAGGCATTACAGCTACTCAGGGAAGCACCGCAACCGACACGTGGGGTGGAGCGAGATGTCATACTAAGCACAATATTGCTCTTCATTAACTTCGAGCTGATGAGCTCTGGCAAGGATCGCTGGAAAGTGCATGTCCAAGGGGCGAGAAAAATCATCGCCAACTTCCAGCCCCGCAAAGAATCTACGGTTGGAGAAACAGGCATGTTGCACGACTATGTAGTGGCTGACTGTCTCATGTAAGCTACCATCCCATCAGCGAATGAAGCCCTCAAAACTCATGACACTGCTAGCTACTACGTACTTGGGTCTGCTTTTTCCTCACCAAGCCCTGACTCGGAAAGTGACAAGCAGCACCTGAAGCTCATTGAAATGCTCGAAAGAGGAGAATTGAACAGTTATCTGTCATGCCCAGCGGCTTTTCTGCAAATCATCCTCCTAGCATCGCACTTTGCGCGATCAACGCAAAAAACATCGCTCAGTCGTTCGCAAGATGTTGGTGGCCATCGAGTTCAGCGAGGTATCGAGTTGATGAACAGAGTAAACGCCTTCGATCTGACAGCCTGGGCAACCGGCGTGCAAGGACTCGCTTTGCAGAACGACTTCAGAAGCCGATTGCATGTGGCATCCGCCCATAGGTCAGCGATATGCTTGTACATTAACCGCGCAGTGGCGGGTGGCGGTCTCCTCGACCGGGTGGCCGTCAAAGTACTGGTCACCGACATAATTGAGCACCTGTCTTACATTCGACCAGGAAATCATTTACTAAAGAGCACATCTTGGCCCACATTTATCGCAGGAATTGAGACAAAGGATCAAGCGCAGCAACGCTGGGCGGTGGAACACCTCTCTGCGTTATGGGGAATGCTTCCCTGGGGATACATACACACCGCGCTGGAAATGCTAGCAATGACCTGGCGCTTGGACACAGAAGCTCGTGTCAATAAGGTTATTGACAGAGAAAACTGGCCTAGACTTTTATTCGGAAAGGATTGGATTGTGGTCTAATCCGGAGTTATACAATTAGCTTTATGGCTGAAGGGCAGTGCTCAGTAGCCTGCGAGACGCGGTTCAATGCTTGGTGGTCCGGAGGATTGAGGCCACTGCCCGGACTCAGGTCAATTTTCAGGATGGAGGATAAGGCTTGGTCGCACAGGGGATGGAAGATTATGTATAGTGTCTAGGGGGGACCATGAGGATACTCGTTGTAGATATAAAAGCTAGAACAGATCTTATCCTACAATAATTAGGTTTCTGAGATGGCCAGAAGTCAGCCTGGGCAGTACAAATGATCAGGAGAATGTACCTTTTCAACGATTGGAGTGAGGTCTAGACATCAAAGCTTGAGACTTTCAGCTTCGCCACAGGGTTGCTCTCGGCTACAAAGTGACCCTAGAAGAACAGATTACTTTGATGTTTTCGCCCATGGGCCATTGGTGACGAGCGATCATGCTCCGTTCCTTCCTCACCCGCTCCTGCTGAGCTACCACTAAGGCCCTCTAATTGCAGGCCTATTTAGCCTTTTTTTCGAGCATCGTCTTCCTTTTGAGCACGTCGAACCTGAGCCGCTTAGGCCTGTGCCCGTTTTCGCTGCCGCCGTACCTCTTCCGCCCTTGTCCGAGCCTCAAGAACCCGTCGTTCTTCAATACGTCGCCATTGCCGTGACTGCGCTTGTTCCTCACAGGGACCCCCTTGTTACGTGATATAGAGGCTCTTGTTTCATCATCTGAAATGTTTCTACTCGGTGATAAAGCCAAGTCTAAATATACGGGAGTATCAGCTCAATTAAACCACACTTTTAAACCACATGAACATGTTATCAATATTGTATGACTTAATCCGTAGTGGTCAATCTTTACCACGTGGTATACGTCTTAACGTCGATATTTGCAATGGGCAGCCTCTGTGGAACTACGGCTGCGATGTTCAGACAGGAGTCGATGCACCCGAGGTTAATCCGCAATTGTCGACCATTTCTTGAACAGGTCGCATCTTTGAATTAGGAAGCCTTCAGAATTTCCACTCCTACGTTTTTAATGGTTTCTTGGATTTACTGCTTAGTCTTCTGGATGCCATTGAAGTCGATGCCAACAGAAATATTTGCGTGTGTCCTTCCTGTGCAGTGGCCATTTGCATAACATCATGGAGATCCTTCTCCTCCATTATCCTCCACAAAGGGGGACTGTATCTGAGGCTGCATGGGTATCCAACTAAGCTCCAGACAGACTGAATACTATCTTGAGACCCTAGTAGTTCTCGACACTTGTCTTGCTCGAATTTTAGTGTAACTTTGGATCGGTGACACTGCGTTGAGAGTAGATCTTATTGCCTAGGTAGTTAGAGCTAAGGACTCTGCAGCTTCAGCCTAGCCTAAACTGTCAATAGGTATTCAGGCCGAGCTAGCGATAAGGCCTCAGGCCCCAGAATTTCACGTAATGCCCACGCCTACGAGGCCTAGAGACACACAGCATTGATTCCTTTCCGCATGGTACGCTCATGAAGCCCTTTGTTGCAATAAGACCGCTGCTACTTCCAAGAGCCTGCGCAGTGACAGGCTGTCTAACTGAGTGAGCAGGAGTATGACCAGCCCTCCATGAGGAAGGTGGAATTCGCCATTACAGCAAACACACTATTACGGTGACACTCTCTAAACCATTACCCAAATATCCCAGCTAGACAATGATAATTTCCAAGTTTCCGCAAAGATTGCATTAAATTCTTGCCCGCAATTTTTGATTTTGTATCTCATCTGCAATCTCCTTCTGAGCCCTTTGTTGCAACTTGCAAGAGCCGTCGAAGAATTTTCCCGCTTGGATTCTTGGGCAGGGCGTCCACAAACACAACCCCTCTAGTGATCCACTTGAACTTGGCCAACTTTGAATTTACCGTATCTCGGACTCGCTTTGCAGTCTAGCTTGTTGCCGGAATGCCCTCCTTGAGGGCGATATAAGCGTGCGATGTTCTTGTAGAGGACGCAGGAACTACAGTAATGGGCGGGACCAAGAGATCTACGGTTACTCCGCGATCTAGAGGCTTAACACCCTATCCACAGAATACACATTGGTCCTCGCTCTAGTTCCAGATCAAGGTCGCCCAGAGAAAGCCTCCCCTTTATATCCTTGAAAAAGCCGCTCTTGACATCCCTTTCGAAGACGGTGATATCCTGAGTCAATTGATTCGCGACAGCAACCCACATGTTGTCCTCATCATTTGAAAGCGCAAAGTGGCGAGGAATTTTGCCGAGGGTCTGGTTGAACCCAAGATAGGTCAAGTGGTGACCGTCATTAGCAGGGTCAGGATCAACTGAGTAGATGGCAATTGTGTCGCTATCGAGACTTAATGTGTTTCGATTCGATGCGTAAGCGAATTTTCGGTCGTTGGTTACGGCGATTTCTGCCGCGAGGTCTTCGTTATTTGGATCACTTGGTGGGATGTTACGTCCCAGTGTTGAAATTGTTTGGGTGAGAGTAACCGTAAGACCCTCGGCAACAGCGGAATCCGGAGCAGGCGACGAAGAAGACTCGCAGTACTCTAATGTGAAGACACGGACGGTGTTATCTAATTCACTGATGAGGTACATATAGTTTGTAGTCGAATCGCGTTGGCTAAATGTAACATGCCGAGGACCAGTGCCGAGAGGTAAGCTGATGTTATGTGTTTGTACAACTGCCTCGGGGCCATTGACGTGGTAGATATAGAGGCGATCTGAACCACGATCAGGTACGATCATAAATTGCCCTGTGGGGTCGAATGTAGACCCGTGAGGATTGGCGATCTCCTGACTGTCGTTGCTGCCTGGGCCCGGTGTCACGAGGCTGTAGTGAAATACATAGGTAGCCTCTCCAATTACTCCGTCTTGGGCCAACGGGTAAATTGATACAGTCGATCCGTCAATGTTGGTAGCTGCTAGTGTCCTTCCGTCAGGGCTTACGTCGACGTAGACACCACCCTCCCCATGGCTGCTGGTGTCATCCAGCAGAGTCAGGTTTCTGAATGGGGGGGCCGAGAGGGTTGGTTCCTGATATGCAAAAACGCCTCCAGATTCAATACCCTCGATGGGATAATCCGTGCGGCTAATGCTGTAGATCTTATCTTGATACGAGGTGAGCCAACCTGGCATAACACCAGCATCGGTATTGTATCGACTGATGGAAAGGGAGCTGTTCACATCTTGGTCCGGGTTAAAGGAGATCTCAAGTACACCAGTGCTTTGTAGTGCCACATAGAAACTCAATGGCGGACTTGGTCTTGCGGAGGGGTATGCTGTAGCACAAGCAATGCATAACGCCAAAAGAAGGGTTTCAAATCCAAAGTGCATCTTAAAGACGAAGGTTAGTTAGTTGTATTATCTTCATATACTTGGAGAGCCCGCTTAAAGAGATGGGTTTTATAGCTTTATAGCTTGGAAAACATGCTAGGTCAAAAGATTAGACACCCTAAGAACATTTTAACACTCAAGGCAGTAGCAATAAATTACCAACCCTAATCAAGGCATGCAATACTACAAGGCAAGGAGCGGGTAAGCTCATATCATTTGCCTAAGTGTCATCGTGTGGAGTAGAAGTGAGGCCTACAGCCACCCTAGTAAGAGGCCGGTGTGATGCTTAGACTGTTTCGATCATCGAGACTTTATGCAGAAAGGAAGCAATCCGTGGTGAAATGTCATATCGGGAATGCAATCCCAACCTATTGAATGATGAAGGGTGCCCTATTCCTTGTGAGAGTATTGGGCAAAATGGACGATAGAATGATCTGCAATCTCCGTTGCTACTGGGGGCGGTGAGGTTAAAAGAGGCGCAGCACAGGAAGCTAGCGTCGCGTAATATCGCAAGCTAGCACCCAATGTGTGGTGGTCGACAAGATCGCATGGCTAGAAAGGCGAAAGTCGCAGACCGAGGCAGGCGTTGTTCGACCATTGCGGTTTTCTGAATCTCGTTCCGTCTGGTCCTCACCACTGGACCTCTGACTGGTCCATCTCCATGCACCAGTGCTCATTTGCCTTCACGGGGCAAATAATGTCAACGGGGATACCGTGATCTTAGTGGACTCCCAAACTCTGAGGTATAAGTTACCCACCTCGCTCCCCAGGCTCTGCCAGCTATATGTGTATTCCAAAGTAAGATCCATTCGAAATCTCTTGGCCGCCTCAATATAGGATCAAAGACCAGCGAATTTATGGGCTTTCGATGGCCGCTTCTTCTCACAGTCTCAGTCCTTATACTCTTAATTCTTACGATCACATCCTCCGCTATCATCCCTAAATTTGCCTCTACATGGGTTTCTGCAGGAAGTCTCCATCCTTGCTCACTATGCGGCGGCGTAAGTGGAACACTGCAGTTATCGCTTTCAAGTCACCGATACGTCTTTGCCACGAGACTAGTGTTTTGTGAACTTCAGGATTCAGCAAATTAGGGATGTTCATCCGAAGGCCTTTCGTGGTGCAGACTGTGGCACAGGATACGCCCTGGATTTCTTTCTTGGAGCTTAGACCCACTATGTGCGAGTTTCGCAATGCTAAGACTCAGTCTTGGGAACTTTTAGCGGGGTTTATAATTAACATCACTCGTCCTACAACATTATTGTTCTTGGTCCGTGATACTCTCTTCTTTTTTTGGCAGGCCCCGGCGCCCTGGTGCCGGCTTCTAAGCAGGAAAGCTTGAAAGAAGATGCATCTTCGGGGCCAATTTTCGACGTACCTCGAAGAGGCGTATGCTGGTAGAGCCGCAGGAAGAGGGGACTCGGCAGAGGGCATTGACATCTTGGCTCGACACAGGGACCAGTGTTGTCGATCCCAATACTAACAGACCACTAGACAACCACTATCTTCATCAGTCCTCCCTTTCTACCGAAAACTGGCTCCGTTTTAAAGGTGACAGATTTGTTCGCGGTTCTCCCAAAAATAGTACATGCTAAACGAGCTTCACAGTTTGCAGATTGTTCATGCCTTTCGTCCCTCAATCAACCGTCCGTTCCGCAGCAACTGTCTTATCCCTACTCAATTTCCAACTGTACAATTGAGTTAGCTATTGCGATTGGCGCCCCGTGCCCTTTTGTATAGCAGACTCTATCCGCTCATATAAGCCTCATTAACATCTTCGCCACGCAATTTAATGACCTGCGGAAAATTCGATCCGCATCCGAACGATATCGAAGAGATATTCTTCCTCAGCTCGATGCTCCAGCTGTGGTCATTCGCCACGCACAACGACATCGCCGTGTCGGCCAATACATTCCACATCGTCAAAAGAGCTAGGCAAGATGTCATCAAGACTATCCAACTCGCCTGCGAGAAGAATCTAGCTCTTGTTCTATTCCACATCCATCGGTCGGTTCGCTACGCGACCTTGATGTTGTACCACATTAAGTTAAGCCTTACAATAGTGTCACAGACGAAGCCCTCGACGATTATATAGACGGGGCGCCAGCGGGCATTATAGTCACGAACTAACCCGGCACAATCCTTGGCGACAGTAACATCGGCGGAGAATAGGGAGGGGGATATCGCGTGGAAAGGCTGGCGACAGAGAACGGAGAAGGTAGATCAGAGGGAAGGCTGACATAACCAATGGGTCCTCTAGGTGTATAATGCCTCGAGCCTACGGTGCCCCGCGACCTAAAGGCTTTAACCAACTGGAACATCCAAAGAAAGAGCTCTCGGGCGTAAAGAGAAACCTAGGTTATTCCAAACCTATAATTTGTAACTCTCATTTATATTAGGTCCAAGTATTAGACTAATTCATAGGCTTCTAACAATTGGCCAACCTCATTCTGATCGAGTTGCCGTAGTAGCCACCGGTGGATAAATCCTGGTAGATGGGTATTAAAGGCTCGTCCATCACGAATATGATGGATCGCCTTAAGAAGTGTGCGTACGTCAAATGTTGAGGCATATACTTCTGGAATCCCGCGGTCCACACCCGTTAACTGGTAAACTGCCTCCATTGCGGTGCGACAGGAGTATTCAGTCGTAAAAATGCAGTCCCGGCCAGACTCGGCAAATTGTCCGATGAAGGCAAAGTTAGTCGCCCCGTTAGGCACAACATCTGGGCGGTCACCTGCATGTCGAGGCATAAAGAAGGAGGTTACATATGGCATCATAACAGGAACAGTCTTAGCCCCAGTTGCAGCAAGCTCAGGGATTTCAGAGACAGGGCATCCCAGATGGAATAACCATTCTTGCGTAATTTCCTCTCCGGTACACTCTGACATAGGCTTCTTGATGAAATCCCCAGGGACATCAACGAAGAGCCCGTATACCCAGGCCACGATTTGGTGGGCAGGCTGCTTCTTGAAATGTGGCTGTCGGTTTACTGTCCAGCTCATTAGCCACTTCGAATCTCGGACACTAACAATGCCTCCGGTTACAACCTTCCCACTGAAAGGATCTCTCTTGCAGATCTTCTGGATTAACTTGGGAATTCGTTGGTCAAGGGTGGTCACTGTGGCAGACTCCCATTTCGTATCGGGGATATGATTGCCGAATACATCAGGCCGACCAAACGTCGTATCTTTAGCTGCGATGCGACGCCATAGATCCCACGCCGGAGCTGGACCGTCAAGAAGTTTTGCGGGGTGGTAATGGTCCCCGTTATAGGAGTTTTCTGTGAGTGACCCGATCGTCATGAATAAAAGGTCGTTCTCAGTTAGGTCGAGCGTATCGTGTCGACCGTCCCTCGTCCAGTAAATGCGAGTCGCACGCTTCCGACCGTCATCATTCAAGAAATCAACGTCAGTAACTGTGCTGCGGTACTGGAACTTGACCCCACGATCGGTAAGCCACTTTTGCAGTGGTAGGACGAATGATTCATACTGGTTGTATTTGGTGAATTTCAATGTTGACAGGTCCGGCATCCCATGAATATGGTGAATGAAGCGGTGTAGATACAACTTCATCTCTAGCGCTGAATGCCATTCCTGAAAGGCAAACATTGTGCGCCAATATAACCAGAAGTTGCTGTCCAAGAAATCTTTGCCGAAGACTTCATTAATGCGCTTGCCTTCCATCTCCTTGCGAGTGCTGAGGAACAAACGAATAAGTTCTTTCTGGGATTTGTCACTGAGGCGAAACTTATTGTCGGTATGCGCATCTTGGCCCTGATTAATAGTCGCTCGCTGAAGCGAGAAGTTGGGATCATCCTTATTGAGCCAATAAAACTCATCTAGTACTGAAGCACCTTCGATTTCCATTGATGGAATAGACCGGTAGAGCTCCCACAGGCATTCATAGTTAGATTCGAGCTCACGACCACCACGAATAATGAAGCCTTTCTCTGGTTCCTCGATTCCATCAAGGGCGCCTCCCGGTATATCGCCCTCCTCGATGATGGTGATGTTTTCACCAGGCATGCGACTGTCTCTGACTAGGAATGCGGCCCCTGCAAGTGATGAAATGCCCGAGCCGATAAACCATGCCTTCATATCGTCAATCCCATCGGGCTTTCGGGGCTGGGCAAAAGCCTCATAGTTGCCGTTGCTGTAGTACATTGTAATCAACAGTATGTAAGCGTGTCTGATTTTGAAAGGAGGGGCTTTGGCCTATGTTCGCGAGCTGAAGGCGAGGCTATTTATTGGGCGAGGGAATGTATATTAGAATCTCCTATAAACTCCTTCGGCGGCTCAATATCGGTTTCGTAATTACTGCGTGATGGTCGCATGGTGACCTGCGTTAGCGTCCCGTGCTTGGAACTAGCAAGCCTGGGAATAAATGTTCTCTCAGAAACCTCAGGTGATCTACATGTACGAGTAAATTTTAATTCTAGCTGGAGTGGCCAAGCTAAAAGAGAAGCACCACAAAGGCGCGAAAATGACTCGCCCCCCCAGAGACTAGAAAATATAGCCTTATAGGGACAATACGTGGTCGCCAAGGTCACTAATATCACAGACCATGAGCACGCATAGATCTCAGATTGGTCAGACCACCTTGGGGTGATATTAGTAACTCAAACTCAATCGAATAGACTACAAGCGATTAGTGGGCGAAGAGAATTTTGGAGTAATATCCTGCTTCCGACAATATCCGGATTTCGTACAACGCAATTTTTATCAACTCTATACCTCTGCCTTTAACGGGGGCGAGGAAGTCCTGAGCTCTAGTCGTACCATGACGCTTTGAGACGCAATAGAAATCCCCTTCGCGACATAAGACCGGCCATGAAGGGAGTCTATTCTCGCGAGCGCCGAACGAATGACGGACTCAGATTTTTATGCCCTTTCCGTAGCCTCTGCAGGCTTTCTATTGGGACCCTCAGGCCAAACCCTTGGTAGTCTACCTTGAACGCTTGAGGGGACGTCGATTACAACTGTTAAATGCTCCGGCGAAAGAGCACGGTGGCTTCAGCTCTATATTTATAGGTAAACAAGTCTTCATCCGGTTCATGTCGATCAGCTGCCTTGCGATAGCTATATGCTTAAAGTCATGTTACATATATATCTTCCATTAACATGCTTGCAACTGAGCCCTCTAGATCTCCTTGTCCGACACATTCACGTCCATCGGCACTCAGCTTAAGGCAGTATTCCATATCGTCCACTTTCCATATCTCCGTTGCCAGTAGATCAACTGATATTACCTACCATAATGTTAGCGCCGCTACTTGGTCAGCGGCCGAGCTGACCGTTGGGATTATTTGTGCCTACCTGCCCGCCACTCGATTAATTATCAACTTATTCTTCCCACGGCTTCTATCCACTGTACGTCGCGACAAGACCTAACGCCTCTATTCGAAAAGGGGGACCTACGTACGGAATAAGAGTACTACTATTAAACTCTCTTAAGTCGTTAAACCGCAGAGTGAGGCGAGTAAAGATGAAACAGTCAGCTTCGATCAGGAGAACGAGCCGAACGCGATCCGGGTTAAGACCGAATGGACTATCACCGAGAAACAGCGGGATTAACCTCAGTCATTTAGCGACCGAAGGATATACGAAATTCAATAAGGCGGTTTCAGTTAGCCAAGGCCATGCAACTGCGAACTGCTGTCACCTCCCACTCCGCCTGAAACAAACCTTATTTTGCTCACGCAGACGGTAAATTCCATAGGTGAGCCGACTGCGTACTCGACAAGAAAATTCGGGAGAGGGTGTGATGAAAGCTGGAAACGAAAAAGTTGTTCTCTCACTCCATCAAGTTTCATCATAATCAAAACGAGGCAAAAAGGCTTGAAGCACGGCTCTTCCAACAGGAGACATGCGTGGATCAGCCGATACTCGATTGATTTTGATATTAGCTTATATTTGCTCAGAAAAAGGTGGTGATTTATTTCAAGAAGAAAAGGCAATGGATCTAGCAATGAAGTCCAAAAATACTTCACTAAACAAGCATATTGAGAGAAATACCAGGCCGTTATTGAGAAGCACTTTATATCGAGCAAGTACACGTTGACCTTCATGGTCCATAAGATCCACATGGGTACTGGAGCTCTCTAGTACTCGTCTGACACGTCCATTCTATCTCTTTCCCAATGTTGGCTGTGAACTCGTCGGCCATATTCTATCGATAAGGTATCTTGCGGAAGATGCTGCCGTTGGCCTAACATGTATTTCTATTATTATTAGTTGCCTAGTTGGTGGCCACTGTTATACATGGCGGAAAGTGATGCCATTGGCCATGACTCGATTTCTATCCCCCCTGGTATTTGAAAGTGGCTACGACCGATCTCAAGCTCCAAGAGCAGTCGAGCTGGCATGGATCTTGGAAATTTCTTCATCTGCCTTGTTCCCTAATACTCTTCTCATCCAACTTTACATTTAAGGGAAGCCACCCCGACCGACGCGTTAAATGTACCAGCTCCGAGGGTTCACTTCAGCGTTACCAGAAACCGTCGGACCCCTTCTAGTCTCCTGCTCTAATTCCGATGGCGTATACCACAAATTGGCCCGCGTTGGTGGAGGAGAAACGACGAGATCGTGATTCTCGAATCCCTGAAGAATGGCGTCTTCCAAAAGAAATCACCAAGAACATCTCGCCCACCTCTGATATCAACACCTTCCAATTACTAAAGACTCTCGATCTCCTGACCGCACGTGAAGTAGAATTGACTGAAAATTACGAGGTCAAAACCCTCCTTGAAATGATGGCTACTAGAAGGGTCTCCTCATTTGAGATTACAACAGCGTTTTGCAAACGCGCAGCCATTGCGCAGCAGTTGGTACGGTCTGGATGGAAATACCGTACAAGCATTTAATTAATCGACTCTAGACAAATTGTTTGACAGAGATCATGTTCGCGGAAGCAGGAGAACGTGCAAAGTACCTGGACGAATATCTTTCAAGAGAAGGGAAACCCCTAGGTCCATTTCATGGGATGCCCATAAGTGTCAAGGCAAGTGCCGGGCCCTTGAACAATGCAATAAGATGGCAAGTCACTAAGGTATGCCAATCTAGGATTGCTTCATGGTCAAGGGTCAAGCGTCCACCCTGGGCTATGTTTCCTATCTCACCAAGCCGGTCTCGGACCACAATTCTACATTGATTGACACCCTCTTGGCCGCGGGAGCCGTGCTCTACGTCAAGACCAATGTCCCTCAAACCATGCTGGTAAGATGACGATTTCAGATGGGTCAAGCATGAACATGAGAGAAAGCCTAACGATGGAATCCAGACAATGGAATCAGTGAACCATGTGTTTGGCCGAACCCTGAACCCAAACAAATTGAGCTTGACGGCTGGCGGAAGCAGCGGCGGTGAGGGAGCTCTGGTAGCCTTTCGTGGATCTGTCCTGGGCGTTGGAACAGACATCGGCGGTTCCATCAGAGTTCCCCCGATATGCTGTGGTGCCTATGGGTTCAAGCCCACAGCTGACCGCATTCCGTTCGGGAGACAACAGTTCTCCGCGAGAAAGGGCTCTCCCGGTATCGTCCCGTCCGCTGGCCCGATTGCGTCCACCGCCGCAGACCTATCGCTCTTCTTCAAAGTCGTCATCCAGAGCAAACCATGGACACGCGACTCTTCCTCGCTGGCTGTCCCGTGGCGGCATGTACCGCGGAATGTGCTGAAGATTGGAGTCATGCTCGACGACAAGGACTATCCACTGGCACCGCCAGTCAAGCGTGCCCTGCAATCAGCATTGACGAAGCTCAAAGCAGCTGGACACCATGTCACTCTATGCCCTGGTCTGCCGTCACTCAGGAGAGCGGCAGTCATCGCTGGGGCCTTCTTCAGCATGGACAACGCAATGACACCCCTGTCGCATCTGAAAAACGTCGAAGACCCCATCGCGTCGTTGGCCCATACTTCGACCAGGAATCTAGTCCAGTCTAGGAAATACAACATTGATGATTTGTGGGACTCCAATACCGCGTTGAGTGAGTACAGGGAAGAATGGCTTGGCCAGTGGCGAGCTGCAGATATTGATGTGCTGCTATGTCCTGGTGCTCGCGCAACCGCCGTTCCACACGACACTTTCGGTATGCCAGTATATACTCTGATCTGGAATCTACTTGACGTACGTACCATGTCACCTGAACGAGAATCTTCGACTCTTCAGCTGCTGATGATGCCTAGTTTCCTGCTGCGGTAGTGCCTTTTCTCAAGGTAGATAAAACGGTGGACTCTACTGAAGGCTGTGAGTGACCCTTGGGAATTCTCCGGATGACTTTTCTATGAAAGCTAATTAAGCGTCCCATCGTGTGGGATTTCAGATGATGCCGCTCCCGTTGATGGTGCCCCGTGTAGTTTACAGATTGTTGGATGGCGCTTCCAGGATGAAGAAGTGTTGATGGCGACAGAGGTTATTGACCAGGCACTGAGAGAATAAGGAGTCTCTTGTGTTTACATGGGCAAGACATTGTTGTACTGCTTTTCTCTCCAGAATTGACAGATACAAATTTCTCATGAGAGATTTACTTGAGCTTAACTCTACATGTATTCTAAGCTGCTCGAGAGTGTGTAATACCTCGAGAGCCAACGCCTTTGCTGCGCTTGTCGGGCGCTAGTGGAGACCGCGAATTGCGAACGATTGCGAAAGAAAGAAAGAATCAAATGGCAGCTTTGTATAGGAAAGACAGCATGCCACAAATATCGAGAGGTTTCATGGGTATATAGTACTTTCAATACGCCGGGCAGCGATCCTCTTCCTCAGCAGCACCTACTTGTTTCCAGGTGGTAAGCCTATTTCCTTCAACTATCATGGCGCATTTCCAGCATTCCCACGTTGCCCAACAGAAAGCATATCAATTTTTCGGTCGATCGATTACCAGCCCGCATGCAATGGACCTCCTCGCCCAGCTCGGGACCCAACCCGTGACCCACTAATTGAGAAATCGACGTGGCGATGATGGACAACGGCCATAAATAATAGGAAGCGTGGTAGTCCAATCCGACGGCAGGTACCAGGTGAATGATGCGCAGCGCCTGGGTGACCAGGGCGTGGTTGGAGATCGTCGAAAAGCCATGCAGGATGCGATTCAGCAAGAGCCGACAGGCCAGGATGTAGAGCTGGACCCCCAGGGTGGCATCGTTGCCGCAACCGTCTCTGTCTCTGTTCTCGGAAAGAGAATCTGAATCGGTCAGCGACGACTCAAGGTCCAGCAGCTCGGCTTCGAGGTGGAGACAGTGGTCAACGTCCCCGGCATTCAGGGCGGTCTGTTTCTGCAGCAGAGACAGCTGATAGACGTAGGTAAAGAGCTTAGGTTTCGGCCCTAGGAGTGGGGAGGTGCTCCACGCAGGATTGGCCAGGAGCTCGTCCGAGGTGCAGAGCTCTTGGACGAGGGAGATGGCTTCACTGACCGCCTTCGATCTTGCGGCCACCTTCTCGAACAGCGGTCGTCGAGAGGCGTGGAAGAAGAAAGACTCTAGGACTAGCCGCTGCATGGTGGTCTGGGCTGAGGAGTAGTTTCTGTGGTAGTAGCTCGGATTATTGGAGATACACATGAGGATGGTTTTGGCCGCACCGACGATATGCATGGTCACTTCTTCAGAGGGTCGCTGATCGGATGATTCTGACTGTAAAAGACATGGCCGTTAGCAACGGAGCCGACCCCGACCAAAAAAGTCCTTCTTTTGAAGAAGGTCAGACAAACATACCGAATAGATACACAAGCCAATCATTGCCAACAAGATCGCATCTGTATCTATCCGAGTGTCATGCGCTCCAAGATTGAGTCGGAGACCTTGGACGGCTTTTCCGTAGTGGAACTCTGCCACAGACTCGTAGTGATCAGATCGCTTCGACAAGTGAGCCGCCGAGGTGGCCAGCAATGCGTGCATCAGGAACGGTGTGTGTAGGCCGATTGTGATGATTTCTTCCTCGGCCCCTCTGATGAAGCGACTGTCGCTCTGTGGTCTGGTGATCTGGGGGAGGTAGACATTGGTGTAGTATCGAAAAAGCGGCATTGTTTCCCGCGATAGAACAGGGGAGTAAGGTTGGTAAAGCGTGGCGGGCACACGGGAGGACGACGAGACAAGAGCGCTCGGAGTCTTTTCGTCCATGCCTGATCCCGCGAAATCGCTCTCTGTTGCCGGCGGCTCGGATGTGTTACTGCCATTGCTGACCCTTGCTGGTGACACGGCGGAGGTAGAGTGGCGCCATCTGCACGTCTCGCCGCTCCTTGAACAATTGCGACAAACTGCTCCGGTTTCGTCGCATTTCTTCTTCCGTCGTAGGCCTGAGGATCAAGATTGCACCGATTAGCCCGCTCTTAACTACTCAAACCACAAGCCTACCAGAGGTTGATGGCACAGGCATAGTGGGGAACAGACTCTGACTTGGGGGACTGCCGGGTTCCTAGTTCTACTCACATGTCAAGCATCCAGTCTTGGTCCTCAGAGTAGCAGGCGGCCGCCGAGTTTTCCGGTACGATTTTACAACCTGAGGATGAGGACTGTGACTTGGGAGTTGTGACACCATGTCAAATCAAGACGCAACTAAGATAAGATATCGGGGGAGACGGTAAGGCGGGGGAGCGGGCAATGAATGAAAGAGGGGACAAGTAATGAAGACAAAGGGCCTGTTGGCGACAATATAAATCCACTAAGACCCGAAAAAGCACTAGAGATTTCTCTTTTGCTGGTCTTCAACAGGTCCTAAGGTGGCGCTTATCACTAAGTAAACGGGCAAAAGTCTGGGCGTCCCTTCGCTTCTGGCCTTTTTGCAGGGTTATCTTGAGGCGGCATTTTTACGGCCACTGTTATTCTGAGGATCTCTGTATTACATTCGGAGACCTGTAAATAGCGACGACTCTTGGGGACTTCGCTCGCATTGGGATACACTCGAGGAATACGAATTTGAGCGCGACAACAAGCTTGAGCGCATAAGATTATCGGTGGCACGTGACGCGGTCACGTGGCGGTGATTACGGTTATGTAGATAGGATGGCTCAGTTAAAAAAACGTACCCAAGGCATATGACTCTATGGTAGTATATGTGGCGAGAGACAGTAACGCAAGACGCCTCTTAAGGGAAAGCTTCTTTTATATGGGTGGAGAGTCTAGATACACAGGGATATTTGAACGACGGCCACGCCCCGAGCAATGTCAAGTGGCCAGGTACTTCAACCACTGCTCGATATCAGTCGCAAGTCTTTCTCCAATAGCGTCATCCATGATCCCCTGCTGCCATCCAATGTCCACACATAAATCGCCCCCGTGAACGCTAACGACGCTGATGTGAAACGCCGGGGCATTGACCTCGGCACTCAAGTGAAATCTAGCTCCTTGGATAGACCATTGTTTGCCTTCGCCACCCTTGAATGAGCCAAGATTGGTGACGCCCCAAGACCTAGCTCGAGGTTTGCTGAGCTTCATTTTCATTTGTTCGCGCCAGTCTTTGACGTAGTGCATCAAGCCCACTGGATCATTCTCCATGTTCGAATTGAGTTTGTCTCGAATCTTTTGCCGGCTTCGTCGAGCGAGAAGCCATACCGTGTCCTGTAGCTTCGCCTTGATGGCATACTCAGACTCCTGATCAGCAGATTCTGCTCGAACGTGGTTGACAATACCAGCGTCGAAGCTGTCCTCGATTAAAGAAACCTCATTGTCCATAGTCTTAGCTGGCTCATGCCAGGGAAACTCGGGCGAGTTTGGAGGCATAAACTGACGCAAATCCATAGCTATGACTGAAGCCAGTGCTTTCATCTTGTCTCCACCAAGTTGCCGAGCCAGGGAGAACAAAGGTAAAACGTTGAGTAAACCCGTCAACGTCGTTGAGTTGTTGTGACATGCCGCCAGCAGAGACTCCAACGTCGATCCATCCACCGTTATCAGACGTGATTCTGTGCCGTAAGGGGCCGCGCATATTGGAGCCCAGTCAGCGTCCGCCGGGTTATGCGGAACCAGGAACGGTGGGAACAGTTCCCTGTAGATCGTCGACAGAGTAAAGCCCCATGCCACGGATATCTTGCGGAGAGACTCTATTGGAGGTGGAAACCGCGTGGTGATGTCGCCGAATTGCAGCTGTCCGTCGACTAGACTGGAGAGATTCATTTGGGCCCTTTCGTCGTTCAAGTTTCGAGCCAAGGTTTGATGGAAGATCTTGGCCGACATGCCATCGAACCAGGCGTGATGCCAGCAAAAGACCACATCGATAGCTTTCGGATTACTCTCCGCTTGCAGAATATGTAGTCGCCATCCCGGCCTTATACTAAGTTCGGTGAACCATGTGTGCAAGGTATCATGGATGGTCGTTTCAAGTTGGGCCGCGTAATCCTCCAATGGTTTTATTCGCTGCCACTTCAGGTGTCTTGCCAAATCGATACTCTTTAGGCTGATCCAGCATGGTCGACTGGAGTCTTCCCTGGAAAGAGCAACCTGCATCAAAGGATGCTCGAGCACTGTAAGGGCCACAGATCGCTCCACGAAAATGGGGATTTTAGTGTTTTCGACATGATCAGGAACCGCGTATCGACATGCCACGACCGTGCCGCAGTGCTGTCGCAGTAGGTGAAGAGAAGATTTGTATGTTTCCCTTCATCGCTGTCAGATTCTATATTCAAAGCCAGACTACTTTCTAGCACAATGCAGACAACGTACAGATGGCTCAAAGACCGGATGACTCGTGGTTGGTCCGGTACCGTTACTTGTAGCTGACCCATGCTATTGGGGATTAGATTCTGACTTGCTCAATCGCTGTCACTGAGACGAAATCATAGCTGGTAGGTGGAGGTGTTGCGTTTTTGAATATGCTCATTCCGCAAGACAGGGTGCCAAGTTCGTTTCAGCCGGAGCAACGGATTTGGTCATTTAATATTTACTATTACGCATCTGGAATCACCTGGTTGCCCCTACAGTTTAGATATGCTCACTTGGCGCCCGTGAGCCATGTCTAGCGTGAATCCGCGTCCATAGGGCACAGGAAGAGGAGGGAGTGGGGCACTCTTAGGATTGAGGAATCCTCAATTGGGCACTATCCCTCCGTCATCATGCCTAGGCTGTTGTGCGCAACACGAGATACGATCGTATCCATTTAAGGAGTACGCAACACACGACCATACAGATGGATACTTGTCGTCCGACCCCTAGTCATCCTTAAGATCCGCATCGACATCGTCTTACTTCACCAGTAGCTTTACCACTACCTCATGTCCCCTAAGTACGGAGTACTACCCATGACTCGGATGGGACTACCTAAACTCTCCCTTATACTGTCCTTGTGATGCTGAGTCAAGGCTACCAACCAGTTCACTTGTGGTGCGCATTGAATCTCTTCTCTCGCCTTGATACTTTTCAGGTGCTGCGCGACTCCATGCAGACACAGCTTTGGCCTGGTGCATGGGACTAGCTTCGGAGATTTACTTCTGTTAAATTGCGGACTACAGGCTAAACTACTGTTGGCGGTAATGATTCACCTCGACTGCATCGTCGAAAACGTCCAGTATACGGAGTAGATAGACCTTTAGGTCGTCGCCCCGTGCCCATCACCATCTCCACCATCAGCATGAGCTCCCGCCGCGACCTGGCCTACCTCCTCTACTAGCTCGAGTACTTGCCCCTGAACATCCCTCGCAAGGACAAGAAGGTATTGGAGAAGTGATATGGTCTACCGTCTTGAGGAGACTCACCGTTCAGTGGCTTTGCCATGATACGGCCACCGCTCTTGACTGAAGGCCCAGCGTCGGGTCCGGATAAGGTCTGAGCTGGTTGGGTGTGGCCCGATGAGCAGCCTAAGGAAAAAGTCGCGAAGGACGGGGAGGAGGCCGGTCCTGCAATAGGATGGTTTATTGCGAAAGTTGACATCGGTAGATGGATTTTTGACAATCTCATTGTTGGAGATGAGGGTTCATCAGGTAAGTGCTGGAGCTTGACTTCATGATGCTTCACTGCGCTTGCTATGAACTGTGCCTGGAAGGATGTGGTCTTTTTGCTTTCCCGTCTCCAGCGGAACTCAGATTAATAGTGTTCTAAGTTCGTGCGGAGTTATACTTCGACCCCACAGAGTTCAACGCTTGATCTGAGGCAATGAGCGTTGAGCAATAATATTTAGGTATAGTGGTGCTAGTAGGTGTCGGCTTCGAGACCTGAAAGCCCTACTTGACCGCGAAGTTGGGATGGTATGTTGGGTCCCCTAAGCAGGAAATAGGTTTCCAATTCAATCAGCCACAGGTGGCGGAAGTCAAGCCTCAGACCAGGTCACCAGGCCTTGAATTGAGCAAGCAACTGTCTCTTAGAACTGGGAATATGTCATTTTATGGTATTTGAAATGGGACTCCAACTCTACATGCGGAGCGTCGTTCCTAATGCTAATTACGTCTGGTCCATGCGCTATCCCTGAATACGCACAAAAGCGTTGCCATTGAGTGCGCTCAAAATCCTCCATACGACCTGCGGAAAATGATGCCATTGGCTGGAGTTTGGCAAGACTCGGATGTAATTAACGAGCGGTGAGTAGGGTTTGATCGCGCATCATTAAATAAAGGGGCTGCCGGTAAGTCAGACACCCATGTAATGGGCCACGCGTCGATATTGCCACCCCAGCTGCCATTTCATAAATTGTCTACTCTACGGCCTCATTAATACTAAATTGATTAATGTACGGAGCGAGTACGTCGTTTGTCCGTGCATCCTGGGTAGTAGTAGTTGTAGGTAAGCGTGATGTCGTCGTCGCCGCCGCTTGTAAGGCCTCCATACCCTCTCTCGCTTGCCTCATTGTCTCGATACTCGTAAAGACCTCATTACAGTCGATTGCGACTCGCCGTTGCCTTGTAGTAGTCAGCTTATTTAGCTATGTACGCTAAATAGTAAGTTCCTGCGATTTTAGGGCAATATCCCACTGTAGTCGATTAAATGCCTTACTCGTTTTTTGAAGTAATCGACGTACTGGACGAGAAAGAGTCTCCTGGGATGAAATCGACTTTATTTGCTGTTGTACTTACTGCCTAGTGAGTAGCGTATAAATATTATACGGTACGTATTAAGCTTACTTACGTAATAGTGGCGTAGTTGGTAGTATTTACTCATTTCAAAGGTTTTGTAGGACTTAATGAGATCGAATAACTTTACGAGGGTCTTATAGATAAATGCCAGCCGCATTCCATCCCGCGCGTATATAAAACGATAAAAGGCCTTTATTACTTACTTTTTTATAGGTTTTATGAAACCTACTCTTCTTTACGGCCGCGGCATCATCGTACCTAGTTAAATTAGCGATTTTATCCCGGTAGCGATATTTTAGGAGTGAAAAGCAAGTAAGATCGAGTGGCTGTAGGATATAACTTAAATGAGGTATTAAGTAGACTAAAGTAATACGATTTATATAGTATTCCTATATAAACTCGTATATAGCGTAACTTTTATATCTATCGAGTAAAAGTAGTTAATAGTCGTCTATTACCGTTTATAGAATAAATATTTAACGTATTGAAAGTGTGAACGTTATATAATACTTAGCCTAAATTATAGTAGAGAATTCTCTTTTACCTAATAGGTTATAAGCCCGGCTCGCGTCGTGGCGTAGTTAGCTAGTGCGTCGTTCACTGCTAGCGTAGCTTAGCGTTACATAAAATCTACACTAAAAGTCTCCTGTTTAAGCCTCACTAGAAAAATAGAACTTTTTAGAACTAGGGAAAGTAGGATTACCTATTGAGATTACTAAGTTAACTTACTAGATGAAATTCCGTTTAAGGGGGTGTATTGGAAGTGTGAATGTGAGGGTTTGGCAAAGAGTTCTGCAACTAGCTATGCTACCGTATAACGAGGAGGTAAAACTAAAGAGAAAACAAGAGTCTGACTCTCGTACGAACTGAAAACATTGAGTACCGTGCTAC
>Ga0105239_10002721_pt1 | contig 22219 bp, 15 predicted proteins | sample KBSC44metaG_FD_92761 | JGI IMG/M metagenome (GOLD analysis project Ga0105239, IMG submission 92761) | Corn rhizosphere microbial communities from Kellogg Biological Station, Michigan, USA - KBS C4-4 metaG | ecosystem: Host-associated > Plants > Roots > Rhizosphere > Soil | place: Michigan, USA... | reverse complement strand
GCCGGATGCAGCGCCCTGGCTGTAAACCGTTCAAACACAACGACCGTCTCGCGTTGATTGGCGATACTGATCAGGGCCACTTCGGCGCCTATCGAGCGGCCCTCGCTCACCACCGCGCCCGTTACTTCGAGAACGTTCTGCCAGATCTCCTCCGGGTCATGCTCGACCCACCCCGGGCGAGGATAGAATTGTTGGTGCTCGCGGCTCGCCTGCGCCAACACCCGGCCGTTCAGATCGAGCAGGAGCGCCTTGGTCGCCGATGTGCTCTGGTCGAGCGCGAGCACGCAGTTCATGCAACACTCGAACGCGATGTGGCACCACCCAATAACGCCCGCGCGGTGGCTGAAATTCCCTCCATGCTGATGCCGTAGTGCCGGAAGATGTCTGCCTGGCTTCCCGTCACTGTGTACTCATCGGGAATGCCGATCCGCCTGAAGCGTACCCGCACCGCCGCCTCGAGCAGCACTGCGGCACAGGCTTCACCCAATCCCCCATGTACCATGTGCTCCTCGATGGTAATCAGCGCACCACAGCCGGCGGCAGCGACAATCGCCGTCGTATCGAGGGGTCGGATGAAAGGTACGCTGATGACCGTGGAGGATACCCCGTCGCGCACGGCAAGCTCCTCAGCAGCCAACACCGCATGGGTTACCGCTTCGCCCGTGGCGACCAGGGCGATGTCGCTGCCCCGGCGAAGCACAATGCTCTCCCCACGCCGGGCGCTCAGCTCGTCCCGATGCAAGTCATACTGCGGAGCTTTCCCAAACCGCAGATACACCGGATGTTGAGCGGCGGCAGCGAACCTTACAGCCCAGCGAGTTTCCGCATTGTCGGCCGGGACCACGATGTCGAGATTGTTGATGGCCCGCAGTGCGGCCAGATCATGCAGCGAGTGGTGAGTGGAGCCCAGCGCGCCGTAACTCACGCCCGCGCTGATCCCAACCAACGTGACCGCATTGTCCGAGTACGCCACATCATTCTTGATCTGCTCGAGCGAGCGCGCAGTCAAAAAGCACGCCGGCGACACCGCGAACACGTTCTTTCCGGCGGCCGCAAGTCCCGCAGCGATGCCCACCAGATTCTGCTCGGCGATGCCGACTTCAACAATCTGCTGCGGCAGGGCCTGCCCAAAAGGCGCCAGTTTCCCCGAGCCGCGCGAGTCGCTGGTCACGGCCAGCACCTGCCGATCCGCCCGTGCAAGCTCCAACAGGGTGTCGGCGAACACTTCGAGGTTGGCGCGGCCCGGTTTGAGTCCCAGGCGCTCGGCGATCTGCCGCGCGGCCGGGGTAAACATCGGTGCAGCCGGGGCGCTCATGCAACCGCCGCGATCTGCGCCATGGCGCCGTCAATTTCCGCGAGCGCCTGCGCATACTCGGCATCGTTCGGCACACCATGGTGCCATTTACCCACATCTTCCATGAAGCTGACACCACGCCCCTTGATGGTATGGGCAATGACGAGGCGTGGTTTGTTCGGCTGCGCAGGCCGACTCAACACGTCAGCCAGTGCAGTCAGGTCGTGCCCGTCTACCGACTGCACGTCCCAGCCGAATGCACCGAACTTGGCATCGAGCGGCTCGTTGCTGCACACGTCGCGGGTCCGACCGGTGATCTGCAGAGTGTTGCAATCAACAATGGCCGTCAGATTCCCGAGCCCGTAGTGAGCGGCCGCCATGGCAGCCTCCCAATTGGACCCCTCCGCCAGCTCGCCGTCACCCAACAAGGTCATGATGCGGCTGGGCGACTGATCCATTCTCGCCGCCAGAGCCAGTCCCACGCAGATCGACAAGCCATGGCCGAGCGCGCCGGTGTTCTGTTCCACACCCGGCACTTTGCGGGTCGGATGCCCCACAAAGTGCGAGCGGTACTGGCACAGCGTCTGCAATTCGGACGCGGGAAAGAAGCCGCGGTCCGCCAGCACGACATACAATGCTTCGACGCAATGTCCCTTGCTCTGCACATACCGATCCCGGTGGGGATCCGAGAAATTGCCCGGCGTTACATTCAGAATGCGGTTGTAGAGCACATTCAGGATGTCAATACAGGAAAGGCCACCGCCGGTATGTCCGGCACCGGCGTGTTTGATGATTTCCAGCAGGTGCCGCCGGTACTGCAGCGACTTGAGTGCCAGTGCGGTGAAATCCTCGGCAGCAGAGCTCATGAACGCCGGCTCTGTCATGCCGCGGGCGACGCGCCCAACAGCAGCCGGTGGATAAAGTCCTGCGCCGCCAACGCATCCTGCCGTGCCTGTATTGCCCGCAAGGCTTCCAGGTCTACCGTATCGAGCTTGGCATCCAACACGCGCAGCGCATCGATGCTGCGGCGTGCCGCCGCAATCGGATCCTCGCGGAATGGAAATTGATCCAGAAGAATCGGGCCGCGCCACTCGACCCGCCGCAGCGCGATCAGGAATTCGATGGTTTCCACGAGGTGGACCGACCCTACGGTCATGTCATCATCCCAGTCCCTCCAGTTGTCGTTGACTTCGACGCTGCGCAGCTTGCCGCGGCGTGCAATCAACTGCAGCTCCTCAGCCGGAGTTTCCTTTGCCATGAGCGAATGCCCGAGATCCATGACGATGCCCACGTTGTCGACTTCCATGTCCTGGATCGCGAGCAACGTGCGTGCAGCATTGGTCAAAGTGATGCGAGCACGTGGCTCCTTGGCCTTATACTCAATAGCGAAATTCATCGACGGTTCACTGCGCGCGAGCGCGCCGATGCCACTGACCGTGAGATCCCAGAGCTGCAGATAATCCGACTGCAGGGGATAGTCATAACCGTCCTGCCCAGGCCAGAACTTGACATACTCTGCGCCCAGTACCTTCGCCGCCTCGATCGCCTGACGACACAGATCGTGAGCTGCGCGCCTCACATCCGCATCAGGATTCGTAAAGGCACCGCGTTGATACTTGCGGGTGTAGATATGAGGAGTGACCGCCAGCGCTCGCAGGCCAGACTGTCGCAGCGCGACCTGCACGTCCTGCACCGAGACGCCCGGATCAAACGGGAAGTTGATATCCAGAACCGACAGCGAGCCGACCTGCCCGGCTCGCGCGATGGCTTCGAGCGTTCCGACGGGCGGGCCATATGCATCGGTAGCGTAGCGGTCCACGAACTGCCCAAACATCCACAGCCCGGCGCCAAAAGTCAGCCGTCCCGGCCCGGTCGTCTTACCGATCATGTGCAGTCCGCCCCCTGTCTGTTTTGCACGTCGGTGCAAAATAGGCTGACGTTTACGCCACTTCTCCTGCCCGCCGGGGTAAGTACTTCCTGTATTCTAAGGTCATGACCTCCTTTGACCCGCAACGGCCCGACTTCGCCCCGTACGGCTTCACGTGCGTGCGCTGGCGACCTTCCGCCATGCCGAGACCGGACCGGCACAATGAGATCGAGATCAACTTCCTGCGCAGTGGGGCGCTGACGTACCTGCTGGGCGGGCGCAAGGTGCGCATCCCGGCCCAGCATCTGGGGGTGTTCTGGGCCGCCATGCCGCATCAGATCATCGACTTCGAAGACACGACCGAATACTTCGTCGCGACGCTGCCCCTCGCATGGTTCATCCAGTGCCGCCTGCCGGAACCGTTGGTTCAGGCGTTGTTGCAGGGAGAGGTGATTCTCGAAGCGCTTCCTGAGCGTGCCGACAGCGATCTGCAGATGTTTGCGCATTGGGAGACCGACCTGCGCGAGCGTGCCCAGTCACTCAAGAAGGCCGTGTTGCTGGAGTTGGAAGCGCGGCTGTTGCGGCTGGCCCACTCTTCCGTGGCGCAGCAGCCAGGCCGTCGCCCACGGCAGCGGGCGGCTGCCAGCACGGCGGAGCTGACCAAGGTTGAGAAGATGGCCTGTTTCATTGCACAACGTTATACCCAGACATTGACCAGCGAAGATGTCGGCCAACATGTGGGACTGCATCCGAACTACGCCATGGGCCTCTTTAAACGGACCATCGGCACGACCATTGTCGACTACGTCACCCAACACCGGGTGTCCCATGCTCAGCGGCTGCTGGCCACTACAGATACCAAAATCGTCGACGTCGCCTTGAGTTCGGGGTTTGCCTCGACCAGCCGCTTCAATGCCGCATTCCGCCAGGAGTGCGGCTGCTCTCCGCGCGACTATCGCCGTCAACATCGGCTGCAGGACAGCTGAACGCGCGGACCCGATCTTAGAATCCGAGCGATCTTTGGCAATTCCGTGGAAGAACGGTCTGCAAATTCAGGCTACCGTGGACTGGCATCCGTATATCTGAGGGGGTTCGGAGATGAGCGCTCGTCGCACCATAACGTCAATTGCATTCCTGTCCACTTCCCTGGCTTGCCTTGCCGGCGCAGCGCCGGTTCTCGCCGCCGACGCGGCACCCGCTGAGGCAGCGGCACCCGCCGATGGCCTGGAAGAGATCACTGTGACCGCACAAAAGCGCGTCGAGCGCCTGAGCGATACCACAGTGTCCGCAGCCGTCGTCAGCTCGGAAAACCTCGTCAAAAGCGGTGTCTCTACCCTGGATGACCTGGGCAAGTCCGTGCCTTCCCTGACGACCTCACCCTCCAGTGGCAGTAACCGTTCGAGCTTCGCCATGCGCGGTATCAGCACCAACGTGTTAACCGCCGGCGCTCCCAGCGGAGTGGCGATCATGGTGGACGGCGTCACGCTCGCACCGGAGAGCATGGGCGCGCGGCAGCTCAACGATGTCTCCAACGTTGAAGTGCTGCGTGGGCCGCAGGCAACGCTGGGTGGACGGACCGCTTCCGCTGGCGTTGTCAATCTGGTCACGCGCGGGCCGTCCGACACACTCACAGGCGACTTCGGCGCTACATTTACCGAGGACAACGAACAGCGCCTGCAGGCCTTTCTCGCCGGACCCATCACACAACAACTCGCCTTCAGCGTATCCGCCTTCGGTAACAGCACGGAATATCCCACACGCAACCTCGCCACCGGCGATGATGATCGCGAACGAGCGTACGGTGGTCGCGGCAAGCTCCGCTGGACGCCGATCGATGACCTCGACATCACGTTCACAGCAGGTGCTTCGAATACAAAGGATCGCGGAACGTTCACGAGCTATATCAAGATCGATCCAACGGCGAACTTCCGCGGTAGTCCGCAGCTGCCCCAGAGCGTCAGTCTTCCCGGTATCACGGTCAACAGCAATAATCGCGACTACAATGTCATCAGCTCGCCGTACCCGGGCATGGACGGCACTGATCGCTTCTATTCGATGGTTGCCAACTATCATTTCAGCGGCTTCACGTTGAGCTCAATCACGGCACGCCAGGAAGAGGATCGGCGGCTGGTGTATGACTTGTACGATGAGGCTGCGGACAGCGGTGCGATCCTTGCGGGCCCTGCCTACACGTGGAACATGAAGCAAACGTTCCACTACGTCATTCATACCACCAGCCAGGAGTTCAAGCTCGACTCGCCGCAGTTGGGCTTTGTCCGGTTTCTGGCAGGGTTGTACTTCGATCACGACGTCACCGACTTCGACTTCGTGCGTGCCTCCTACACGACCGGTGGTGCGGGTCCGCCGCCGTTCAGCGGTTATCGGGTTCCCGACACCAAGACCTACGCGGCCTATATCAGGGGCGAATGGACGCTGTTGCCCGAGCGGTTGAGCCTCATCACAGGGCTGCGCGTGAACCGTGACGATATCGCTTACAGCTATTCATTGCGCAACACACCCGCACCGGCTCCCCAGATTACGCCGTTTACGCGGACCGACTCCGCCTCGGAAACGACCACCGTGGGCGATGTGACTCTGCGCTATCGATTCGACCAGGATGTCATGGCATATGCGAGTTATACGCGCGGCTACAAGCCGGCCATCTGGAACCTCGACGGTACGGTTACTCCAACCAACGTGTTCCTGCCCATCAAGCGCGAGGATATCGATTCGTACGAGCTCGGTCTCAAGAGCACGCTCCTGAACAATCGCCTGTCGTTGAATGCGGCTGTCTTTACGACCTACGACAAGAACTTCCAGGTGCAGACGTTCGATCCAAACGCCGTCTCGGCCACCTTCGCGCTGGCTAACGCCGGCAAGGTGCGCTCCCGCGGCGTCGAGCTCGATTCGCGGGCGCTGCTGCCCGGCGATGTTCGCCTGAACACGAGCCTGGCGTTCATTGATGCGATCTTCGACACCTACGATGCCGCTACCTGCTATGGATCGCAGACCGCGGCGCAGGGGTGTCTCAAGGCGCCCAGCGGCAACAATTACCAGGTGTTGAGCGGCAAGCGGATGCCGAATGCGCCTCGCTGGAAGGGCACCGTCGGATTGGACAAGCTCGTGCGGCTCAATCTGCCTGTCAATGTCATGCTGAGCGGTAATTACGTGTACCAAAGCGCAGTGGATTTCGATCCGAACCTGAGCCCCTACGCGGTCCAGGGCGCCTATGGCATCCTCAACCTCAGTGCCGGCATCATCGATCAGGACGAGCGCTATGACGTGTCCTTCTTCGTCAACAATGTCACTGACAAGCACTATGTGGGCGGGATGCTCGATCAGACCGCTCGCTGGGGCAACAAGGTCGCGATCACGGGGCTATGGAACCGAGACGCGGATCGCTATGCAGGGGTGCGCCTCCACTACCGGTTCTGACATGCGCACGTCGCGGTTTCGGAGAACTGCGCTTGCGCTTTCATGGATGATGTTTCTGTGGCTGACGGGGTCGCTCGCCTGTGCGGCGGCCCCCCAGTCCAACACGTTCACGAAACCCCGGCTGCTGGTTCTCACCGACATCGGCAACGAGCCCGATGACTCCGAATCGATGGTCCGGCTGCTGTTGTATTCGAACGAGCTCGACATCGAGGGACTCGTCGCAACGACATCGACGTGGCTGAAAGACAAGGTGCACCCGGAGCTGATCGAAGAACGGGTGCGCGCCTATGGCGAGGTGCTTCCAAACCTGCGCCTGCACGCCGCAGGCTATCCTGATGCGGCCAGGTTGTTGAGCTCGATCCGCAGCGGGCGCCCCCTCTACGGAATGCGGCAGGTCGGGCCGGGCCAGCATACCCCCGCTTCCGATCTCATCATCGCCGCTTTGAAGAAGCCGGACCCGAGGCCGCTGTGGATTTCCATCTGGGGCGGTGCGCGCGAGCTCGCACAAGCATTGAGTGACCTTCGAGCGACGTGCAAAACGAAGGAGTTGCACGTCTTGTTGTCAAAACTGCGCGTGTACTCCATCTCCGACCAGGACGATGCGGGCGCTTGGGCGCGGCGCAACTTTCCGCAGTTGCGTTGGATCGCCAGCATTCACGGGTTCAATGAGTACGGCAATGCCGCGTGGATCGGCATCTCCAGCCGGCCGCCCACGGTCGAGGGTGCCGACGAAAAACTGGTTTCGCACGAGTGGCTCAGTGAGCACATCCGCAAAGGTCCGTTGGGAAGCCTGTATCCGGACTGGAAGTACATCATGGAGGGTGACACGGCGAGCTTTCTGTATCTGATTCCTAACGGTCTCGGTGTTCCTGAGCACCCCGAATACGGTAGTTGGGGCGGTCGATACGTACGGATGTCACCGGCTGACGGCCTGTATGCGGATGCGACGGACTCGGTCATGGGCCTCGACGGGAAGCTCTATCGGAACAACAAAGCGACCATCTGGCGCTGGCGCGAGGCGTATCAGAATGACTTTGCCGCCCGCGTCGCGTGGACCCTCAATGCCTCCCGCCCGGCCGGTAATCATCCGCCCGAGCTGGTTGTGAACGGTCAACCAGGCCGTGAGCCGGTCGTTGTTCACGTCATCGCTGGCCAGGCCCTGACGCTGGATGCCAGCGGCTCGACCGATTCCGACGGCGATACCTTGAGCTATCGGTGGTTTGAGTACACCGACATCAATCCCGCCTACACGGGCGTCGCGCCTATTGCTCTGGACGGCGCTACTTCGGCGCAAGCGCAACTGCGCACCAGTGCGTCGCAGGCCGCGACGCAACATCATGTCATTCTCGAAGTGCACGACAGCGGAACGCCATCCCTCACCCGTTATCGCCGCATCATTGTCAGTGTTGACGCCGGGCAGCCTCGGTGACGGCAGCACGTCTCGCATCAATTTTGCTGGCAGGTTGTTGGATCCTGCCGCTCGACACACAGGCCGCGGCCGAGGTCGAGCAATGGGGAATCCAGCAGATCACGTTTCACAGTGAGAGCCACTACGACAACCCGTTTTCCGCGGTCACGCTGGACTGCCGGTTTTCGTTCGCCGGAAGAGAAATCCGCGTCGGCGGGTTTTATGATGGTGAGCAAACCTGGAGGGTGCGCCTCATGCCGGACAGCGTGGGGCATTGGACCTACCGCTGTGCCTCCAACGATCGGGATCTCGACGGGCATTCGGGTGCCTTTGACGTAGCTCCCCCGAGCGAGGGGAATCATGGAGCGGTACGCGTCCATGATACCTATCATTTTGCCTACGCCGATGGCACACCCTACTTTCCCCTCGGCACCACCTTCTACACCTGGCTGCAGCGCGGTCCGCAGGTCCAACTGCGTACCCTGAACTCCCTCGGACACGCGCCTTTCAACAAGGTGCGATTCATGGTTCTTCCGCGCGGCGGGAGCTTCGGTACCGAAGTGTCCTCTCCGTACTTGCGCCGCCCAGACGGCAAGCCTGACTTCGATCGCTTTGATCCGACGTATTTTGCCCGCTATGAAGAAGGCTTGCGGCAGCTCCAGGCCCTCGGCGTGCAGGCTGACCTGATCCTGTTTCATCCGTACGATCGCAGCCCAGATGGATTCTCGAGCCTCGATCCCGCCCACTCGGATGCCTATGTGCGATACGTGGTGGCTCGATTCGCTGCCTTCCGCAACGTATGGTGGACTGTCACCAACGAATTCGACATCTATCGAGTACAGAAGGATTGGCGGCACCTGGGAGAGCTCGTGGCAGGCGCAGACCCATACCGGCATCTGCTCGGGATCCACAACTGTTGTTTCGCCTTCTACGACAACTCGCAATCGTGGATCACGCATGTCGTCTTGCAAGATATTACATTGCAGCGCCATGCGACCGAGTCCGGAAACAATGCGTCATTGGAGCTGGATGCGCGTCGCATCGGCAAGCCCGTCATGGTTGATGAGTATGGCTACGAGGGCAACCGCGCGATGGCGTGGGGCAGCTTCAGTGCTCGTGACATCGTCGAGATGCATTGGAGCATCACCATGGCCGGCGCATACGCGAGCCACGGCGAAACCTATGTCCATACACCCGGTGGAGATCTCCTGGGAGACTCACCGCCGCGGTTGGGCTTTCTTCAGCAGGTGTTGACCGCAGCTCCCTACACTGAAATGGAGCCGGTACCCGACAGCGTCAAAAGTGCGGACCCCTCCATCACGGCGCTCGCAAAACCCGGGACCTATTATCTGATCCACTTCAGCCAGCCCAAGGAGCGAGCCGACTGGAATCTCGGGGCGTTTGGTCCGGGCACGCCCTCGCGGCCGCTACCGGTCGATTCAGTCAAACGGGCGGCATTCGTTCCACCGACCGGCCCCACCGTGACAGTTGACATGGGCGCCGGTGTGTTTGAAGTCTCGCTGATCGACACCTGGAACATGAAGATCCACTCCCTTGGCTACACCCAGGGTTCCGTGCAGGCGTTCAGCTCCAAAATGGCGCCCGCCGTGATCCGGCTCGTGAAAGTCGGCCGAAGCCCGCCGGATGCACCCTCCGGCTCGATTGCCGAGTTGCTCAGCCGTTTTGAAACAGATCCCAACTGATATGTTCGACATCGACTTTCGGAGTCCATCTCGCATGTGGGTTCGCATCGCATCGTGCGTGGCACTGGCCCTCGCCTTGCCGCCCTCGGTGGCAAGCGCTGATACTCATCATCCGACCCAGCCGACGCTCGGCGTCCGTTCAGTTCCACTGTTGAATGTGGACGGGCTGCAATTCAAGGACCTCAATCGCAACGGCCGCCTCGACCCTTATGAGGACTGGCGCCTGACTTCGGCCCAGCGCGCTGCGAATCTGGTCGGGCTCATGACCCTCGAGGAGAAAGTGGGGACTCTGTTCCACAGCAATGCTCCAGGCATCGATGGAACCGTGGGCCACTCAACCCGTGGATACGATTTCAGAGTCCTGACGAAGCTTCTGACCGAGAGCCACATTACCAGTTTCATCACCCGCCTGGCCGTCGCACCACGGACGCTGGCGAGCGAGAACAACCACGTCCAGGAGATTGCCGAGTCAGGCCGCTTGGGTATCCCTGTCAGTGTGAGCTCGGACCCCCGTAACCATTTTCAATCCGTCCTGGGTGCCAGCGGCGAGTCAAACGGCTTTTCGCAATGGCCGGAAGCCTTAGGGATGGCGGCCATCGGCGATCCCACCGTCGTCCGGAGCTTCGGCGACATCGCTCGCCGGGAATACCGGGCAGTCGGAATCCACATCACGCTATCACCGCAGGCCGACCTGGCCACCGAGCCGCGCTGGCCGCGGCTGCTGGGAACTTTCGGCGAGGATCCCAAGCTCGCGAGCCGCCTGGTAAATGCGTATGTCGCCGGCTTTCAACATGGTGATATCGGAGTGGATCACCAGGGTGTCGCGGCCGTGGTCAAACACTGGGTGGGCTATGGGGCGGAGGCGAACGGGGGCTTTGATGCTCATAATTATTATGGTCGCTATGTCAGTTTTTCCGGCAACCACCTCGAAGAGCACCTCGAACCTTTCAAGGGCGCCTTCGCGGCGCATGTCGCCGGCATCATGCCGACCTATGCCATCCTTCAGGGTGTGAACCTCAACGGGCGAGCCTTGGAGCCGGTGGGTGCAGGTTTCAACAGGCAATTACTGACTGACCTGTTGCGCCGGCAATATCACTTCGATGGAATCGTTCTGTCCGACTGGGCCATCACGAACGATTGCAACACCGCTTGCATGACAGGCCACCCGCCGCAGCAGGCCAAGGATATCGGCATGCCCTGGGGCGTCGAAAGACTGTCGATGGCACAGCGCTTCGTGAAAGCGTTCAACGCCGGCGTTGACCAGTTTGGCGGCACAGAACGAGTTGACCTCCTGATACAGGCGGCACGCACCGACGCGATCTCAGTTGCGCGGGTAGACGCCTCCGTAAAACACATCCTCAGCCTGAAATTCGCGCTCGGCCTGTTCGAGAATCCATATGTTGATCCCGCGGACGCTGACCGGGTGGTGGGTAACCCCGAGTTCGTGCGCGCGGCTTTGGAGGCACAGCGCCGTTCTGTGGTGCTGCTTCAGAATAACGAGCGGTTGCTGCCATTGAGGGCAGGCCGCAGAATTTATTTGATTGGCATCGACGCCGACGCAGCACGCGCCCAGGGCTGGCAGGTTGAGGACGATCCACAGAAAGCGGCGGTGGCCGTCATCCGGCTCAATGCTCCACACGAGGTCCTGCATCCGAACTACTTCTTTGGGTCGCGACAACATGAAGGCAATCTGGGCTTTTCGGATGACGATCCCGCGTACCGGCAGCTCGAGGAGATCAGCGCGCACCTGCCGACCGTCGCGGTCGTATTCCTCGATCGCCCGGCCATCCTCACCAACATACGCAACAAAGCGAATGCGGTTGTGGGGGAATTCGGTATATCCGATGCGGCACTGTTGGAGGTTCTGTCGGGCAAGGCGCGTCCCCGGGGCCGCCTGCCGCTCGAGCTGCCCTCTTCCATGGCGGAAGTCGAACAGCAGCGGCCCGACGTCGCTCACGACATCGTGCATCCGCTGTACGCCCTCGGGGCCGGTTTGGACTATCTGTGAGCCAACGCATCAGTCCCGCGGAATGCGCACAATAATCCCATCGAGCCGATCCTCCATGATCAGCTGACAGGTGAGCCTGGAGTTGTAGCGCACACCCTCAATGGCATCGAGCATGGCGGCTTCGTTCCTCGACACCGCCGGTAACTTTCCCAGCCACGCGAAATCAATATACGCATGGCATGACGCGCAAATACACGAGCCGCCGCATTCGCCGATGAGATACGGGGCCAGACGATCCCGGGCGGTCTGCATGATGGAGCGCCCATTATCTGCCTCGACCGCGTGTTGCACACCGTCCCGATCTACAAAGATTATCCGGCTCATGCAGTGAGCTTACACTACAGAAATCGCCCTCGAGGTCCACAATGCGGATTGACCGTGGATGTGCGCGACGTGTCGGATATAGCTCCGCAAGCACGTTCAGTGTCGCGTTCACCCGATATGTCGGATTGCCGCCAGGGCGCTATGTACGTGAGCAGTCGCGAAGCGATGGCTTCGAGTAGAGCTTTCTCGTACGGTAGCGGACTGATCAAATCTTCGCCTGTGGCAGCTCGCGCACAGCGCGAAATGCCATATCGATGGCAGCGTCCGTGTAAGCCGCTGCCGCCGAATCCGAATTCGCTATGACGATTGGGCCGAAGGGTCGCCTCGCAATTTCGTGCGGCGCCAGGCCCCTGGGCCACTCGGGGTCCGTAAGCGAGTCGTATTCATACGTGTAGCCATGGGCCCACCGGTTTACGGTGATTGCGGCGATGTCCTGGTTACCGTCAAATCCTGCGGGTCCCAACATTCGAGATAGTTGGTCCCGGATGTTGCTCTCGATTGTCTCAAACGGTGTTGCCAGCAGCTCGGCGCGGCCGGCGCGATGCTGATCTTTCCGAGGCAGCCCCGGAGCACACGGCGCGCGAAGCATGAAGAGCACCATTGGGTCGTCCGGATGCAGCGCGCAGCGATAGCCCTCACTATTCACCGGAAACGCAAGAGCGGTGTAGGAATGATATGCCCCCGGCGACACTATTTGTCGCACACCAAGCTGCGCGAATGCTCGCCAATTGCGTATGGCGACGTGCGTGTAAAGGAACGGCACCTTTGGGCCATAATGCAGTGCTGCCTTTTGGTCATCGGGGAGCGACTTGCACAGATATGGAATCATGTTGTTGTAGCAAGCAAGTACACAGTGCCGTGCGACGAGCCGCTCGGCCTTTCCATCGCGTATGTAGTCGACGGTTACGCGCCTTTGGGCCGCCGTGCCCTGCAACTCGACTCGCACCACCGGAGATCGCAGCCGCAATCGAACGTTTTGATCCGCGACATCCAGTCGCTCATAGTGGGTCCGCGCAGAGGCAATCGCCTCTGCATCGGGCGCCGACACGGCCGCGGGAATCAGGGCTCGAAGCAGGAGTCGAGCGATTGAAGCATTGCCATCCGGGTACATGTAGATGTACGGCTCTTGTTCAACAGAGGGCAATCCGAGCCCATCCAGTCCGGGATAGGTAAAGGAATGGTAATCGTCCGGATTCTCATAGCATGTGAGTGCTGAAACGGAGTCGATGCCAACACCGAACAGGTCATGGCTATAAGTTTGAAAAAACCTGAGAGTCTCCGCAGCTACGCCACAAAATTCCGTCAGGTAGGTTGCGTAGCTGATCTGACGAAGCCGATTTTGCTTCTCATGTAGGTTCAGCTGGGGAAGATAGTCGCGTTTCTCGCCATATAAACGAGCAATATCCCGCTTCGCGCGATCCGACAAAGGCGAATCCGCCAGAAAGTCTTTCCAGGGACGCGAGCCCATTCCCGCGACCAGACGATCCGCACCGAATGTTTGTCGATCAAAGAAACATCCAGTCCCGAGACCGCGGTACGCTGTTTGATTGTAGCGCCGCGCCAGCTTTTGCGGGTTGACGCCGAGCTCGCGCAACAACGCCATGGCCACGGGTCGATAGGTTCCAGGGCTGTCAATGGCCTGGGTACCGCCATAACTCAAAAGCGTGCGGTCGCCGACGTGAAATTCGTTTCGCTTGGCGTGGCCGCCATAGTCATCATGATTATCGAGCAGCAGAATGCGACTACCCGCGCCAAAGGCTTTTCGATAGAAATAGGCGGCAGAGAGGCCGCTGATGCCGGCGCCCACCACCACCAGGTCATACGCCTCCCCAGTATCGCTGCGTGCAAGATCTTTGTCGCTGAATTGGCCATCGCGCAGCAGATGAGGGTATATCTGTGACCCTTCATGATTACCCCGTAAACCAGTGAGACCTGGCGGATAGCTTGCGTCTCCTGCCGGACCCGTCATGCCCGACAGGCCAACGTTCAAAGGGGAGCTCCAGGATTGTTGTGACAATGCCGTGGAGCCCAGAGCCAAGCTGGCGCCGTTGATGAAATCCCGGCGCGTGATTCGGGGCCACTCACGCCGATCGTCATTCGACATACTCAATCCTCAACCCGCGAGTTTATCTCTGGGCACCCAATTGCCGTGCAGCCCGACGCGCAGGCGGAATGGCAAGGCAACGCGGACAATTGGGCCATCGGCCACCCGGTCGGCTCGAAACAGCAGGAGCCGCGAGCCCATCTCGGCGAGCCGGTTCTCGATCAACACCAGATAGCCGTCGGCTTCAGCCTTTGAACCCGGCCGCGGGATGAACGCGGGTTCCTGCATCGACGAGGTTGGGCCGATCCAGAACCTGTCAGTCTCGCCCGTGTCGAGATTGAGGTGCGCGAGGGTATTCATCATGAAACCGCTGGCGCTGCGTATGTCCGGTAGATCGACGGGCTTGGCGGAATCCTGAACGAGCAGGAAGCCGTGTGAATATTTCTTCCCGGCATAACGGTCGTCAATGCGAGGAAACTCACCGACCAGCTCGCTGAGCCGCGTCATTCGGATCTGATCGCTCTCGCCGCCCATGTCGACGCTCCAACGCGTGACCCGCGCATGCGCCCCTTCGGGATCGAAGGACGCGCCCTCGACGTCAGGGAAGAACGGAAACATGTTGCCTTTCGCCGTAGGCGTATCGAAGTACACTCGCGTGCCTTCGTTGTAAGCGTTCATCACATGGCTGGCAAAGAGGTTCGGCCCGGTGAACCAGCGCAGATCCCCCGCCCCGCCCTTGCGCGGCAGCACGCCTAGATAGATGGGTAACCGGCGATCGAAGCCGAAATGCGGCTTACCCTGCTTCAAACGCTCCCAACTGCCGACGATGGGCACGACGTGGAATACCACGTAATCCGCGGTGATGCCAAAGTCGTGCATCATGCAGTAGTACGGCAGCTCGAACCAAACTTCCCGCGTGATTTCGCCTTGCGGATTGATCACGTAGAACGCCATATCGCGCGTCAACAAGCCCTTGGCGGCGTAGCCGAAGGCCAACATCTCGCCGGTGTCGGGGTCGACTTTCGGGTGAGCCGTGAACGTTTCACTGATGAGGTTGCCGCCAAAATTCCATTCGCCCAGGGTTTCAAGAGTCGTGGGATCCATCGCGGACGGACGGCTGTCCTCCTTGAGTGCGAGAAGTCTGCCGGCATGGACCACAATGTTGGTATTGGCAGTGCTGCGCACCTTGCCCTTTACACTCGGCAAGTCAGTGAGCGGATTGCGATAGGCGCCAAACAGCGCTTTGCCAGCGGCACGTTCGAGTACGAATTTCTCTGTCCGCACCCAGCGCTGCCTCAAGCCCACTTCGCCTTTACGGAAATCGATTGCCGTGACCATACCGTCGCCGTTGAACCAGATATCGTCGCCGGCGAGCGGCGGCAATTGCGGATCGGGCGCCACTCGGTAGAACACCCCGTCGAGATCCGCTGGGATCTCGCCCTCAATCACCGGCAGGTTGCGAACTTCGGCTTCGACGCCCGATGGCGCGAACAGGCCGGCAAAATTTCGGGTCTGCGGAAATTTCATGCTTTTCTCCAACGCCCCATGGCTCGTCACAATAGGACGAAGTAATGGATCCGATTGGCTTGCGGAATCTTCTCCGCCACGCCGACAAACACGTGGCGGCTCAACCATTCGTGAGGTCCTTCGGGTGCCTCGAATCTCGGAGCGACGCGCATGTAGTACTCGTGTGGCTCTACGGACTCATTGCGGCGCAACCGATCCATTACTTCCGCGCTCCCCCAGCGGTAGCCGCGGTTTTGCATGTAGATGATGGCGCCATCGTCTGCTTCGAGCAGATAACGTGCGTCGAAGTCGAGCACACCGTTGGGCCGCAACAACGGAAAGTCGCCCCCCGACATGGGAATCACACGCCCGTTTAGCCGCGGGCCTTCGACCTTGCCGGAAGCGGTGTACACCGCACCACGCGTCGCACCCATTGAGGTCGGCTTGACCCACTGCAAGCCAGTCAGCTCGAGCGAGATGGTGAACGCATGCTCGAAGCGCGGCGCAAACGGATGAGATGAGGTTGGTGTCATGGCTGTGAGCTCCGCGAACTCTGCTCTGTCCCAGGATCATAGATATGCTCGCGCAGGGTGCGCGAAGCAATCAAAAACAAGGCGCCGGCCGCAAAAAGCACGCCGACAGCGATCATGAGAGCGCCCCGGATGCCTTCCGTGGAGGCCGCGCGACAGGCCTGTGCCCAACCTTGATCCGTCGCCGCTGCCAACAGATCGGCGCGACAGCGTGTCATAAACTCACCGCCGCGATAGGCCGCCTGCGCAAACCGATCGCTTGCCCATCCAACAAAGGTCGGACCGAGCCCGGCCCCCACCAGCGTATACAACATGCTGAACACGGCCGCTCCGGTCGCTCGCATCCGCGGTTCGAGCATGTTCTGGATCATCCCCTGAGTAGGTCCGTAGAACAGCAACATCATCGTCCCGGCGACGGTCAGCAGCGTGGCGGCTGCAAATTTGCCGGCGGTATTGAATGCGATCCAATACACGAAAGGTGCGACGCATAGACCTATGGCAGCGCCCCAAGCGGGCCAACGTTGATCGCGCCTCGCCAGCCAATCTGTGCCAAACGATCCCAGGACGAATCCCAACGCCAGCGAAACGCCGGAAATGCTGCCGTAATACACCGCCGCCTCGCGAACGGCCATGTGATGAGCGCGCGCAAGAAAGACAGCCGTAAACTGCGAGATCGATGTCATTGTAAAACCGGCGATAGCTCCGCCGGCAATGACCAGAAGCAACGCACGCTTTTTGCAGACAACCGTGAGGAATGTTCGGAAATTCGGTGGGTCGCGCTGCACAGGAGCAGCGCCCTCGACGAGACCGCGACTTGGCTCGCGCAGCACGAACAATACAAGGAGCCCGGCGAGCAAGCCCGGAACGCCGAGTACGAAGAACGCTGAACGCCAGCCCATGGAGTGTGCGATTGCGCCGCCAGTGATTGAACCCAGGAACAGCCCCACGGGCGTGCCGATCAGGATCAGCGACATGACGGAGGCCCGTTGCTCGCGTGGGAAATGGTCCGCGACCAAGGAGGCGGTCGGCGGCATGAATCCCGCTTCGCCAATTCCAACGCCGACACGGGCCAGCAACAATTGGACAAAACTGCCAGTGAGGCCGCAGGCAGCGGTGGCCACGGACCAGACCATGGTAGCGATGGCGACGATCCGCACGCGCGACTTATGCTCGGCCAATCGCCCGATCGGCACGCCGAGCACGACAAAGAGCAGCGCGAAACCCACACCCTGCAGCACTCCGATTTCGAGATCGCTGAGCCCGAACTCCTGTTTGATGGTCTGCGCCAGAACCGAAAACAAAGCACGGTCAGCGAAATTAAAGAAACACACCAGGAATAAGGTTGCGACAAACAAACGTCGGTAGCCGGGGGACAGAAGTGCGTGTCGGGGTGTGCTCTGCGGCGACGCTTCTTCGTTGCGCGATGGTTTGACGACAGTGCTCACCCGGCAGCCCTTACACCTGGTTGATAAACTTGGTTGTCAGACAAGCCTCGAGGCCCTCGATGCCCATCTCGGAGCCGTGGCCGCTGTGTTTGACACCCCCGAACGGCGATTCGGGAACGGAAATCGTCGTGGTGTTGATCCCGATCATGCCCGCTTCGATGCTGTCGCCGATCACGGTCGCAGTGCGTAAGGACTGAGTGAAGACATAGGCGGCGAGACCAAACGGCAGGCGATTCGCTTCCTGGATCGATTCCTCCAACGTGCCGAAGCGGGTGACGGTTGCGATGGGGCCGAAGGGTTCCTCATTCATCAGCCGGGCCGATAGCGGCACGTCAGTAAGCACTGTGGGTTTCCAGAACAGACCCGGGCGATCCAGTCTCTCGCCGCCCTCGCGGAGCACCGCGCCTTTTTCCTTGGCGTCTTCAACAAGTTGGGCGATTGCCTCGGGCCGGCGGGCGTGCGCCAGGGGCCCCATACGGTTGCGCTCATCGAGGCCGTCGCCCACAGAGATGGCACGAGTACGCTCCACAAAGCCCTTCACAAATCGATCGTGGATGTCGTTCTGCACAATGAACCGAGTCGGTGCGACGCAAACCTGACCGGCATTGCGAAACTTGCTGGCGACCGTGACGTCGAGCGTACGCTCCAGGTCCGCATCATTGAAGATGACAACCGGTGCATGACCGCCCAACTCCATGGTCGTACGTTTCATGCCCTTCGCGGCCAGTTCCATCAATCGCTGTCCGACCGGGATTGACCCTGTGAATGAGATCTTGCGGACAATCTCGCTCGCAAGCAGATGCTCGGACACCCGTGCGGGATGACCGAACACGATGCCCATGACCCCCGGTGGAACACCTGCATCCATGAGTGCTTGTGCGATCGCCAGCGCCGAGGCGGGAGCTTCTTCCGCCGGCTTCAGGATGCACGGACAGCCCGCCGCGAGGGCAGCACCCAACTTGCGCGCCGGATTCACGATCGGGAAATTCCACGGGGCAAACGCAGCGACCACGCCAACCGGCTCCTTGACCACCAAGGCACGATTACCCGGAGCGGCAGGCTGTAGCACCCGACCGTAGGCGCGGCGCCCTTCCTCGGCGAACCACTCGAGGGTGCTCGCCGCCACGCTGACTTCGATGCGCGTTTCGTGAATGCTCTTGCCTTCTTCGATGGTCGCGACGCGCGCGATATCCGCCGAGCGTTGGAGCAGTAGCCGTGCCGCCTGCTTCAGCATCCCCCCGCGCTCGGATGCGGACGTCGCGCGCCAGGTCTGCGCCGAACGGCGCGCGGCTTCGAGAGCGCGATCCAAATCTGCCTGCGACGCCAAGGGCAGATCGGCGATGGCCTGGCCGGAAGCCGGATTCACGACCTCGCGTGTCTCACGACCCGCAGCCGGCAATTTTTCGCCATCGATCAGGAGATACGGAGCGGGATAGTCGAGCGGGGAGGCACTCACAGTTTGAAGATTCTCTTGGTGTGGAGTTAGTAGATGGCGGCCAGGGGGTCCGCGGCGCGACTTCAAGGCAGGCCGAGAGCCACCCAACTGCTGCCATGGCTGGTGCTGCCGATGGGGACAACGATGATCTGCTTGCCCTTCACCTCATAGGTGATCGGCCCGCCCGTCGTACCTGCCGGCAACGAAACTGAGGCGATCACACGGCCGGTCGCTTTGTCATAGGCGCGGAAGTGGGACGGACCGGGGACACCCGAGCCAAAGACTGCGGCGCTGCTCTCGCCCAGAAACAGCAATGATTGAGTGACCAGCGCCACCGGCCGGCCGGGTGTTCCCAGAGGTGGCAGCTTCAGGTCCTTCAACAGCGGGTGTTCGCGCGGCCCGTCGCCATTTGCAACAACCCAGAGCCGCCTGCCTTCATTCATGTCATAGGCGGTTATGCGCCCATACGGTGGCTTGGTAATGGGAATATCGTGCTGTGGCCCAACACCCAACGGCGGTTCGGGATAATCGGGGCCGGCGGTATTATCGTAGTGATAGCCGATCGTTGCCTCGGACTCCCTCGCCTCGACCAACGCCAACACGTCAGGAGCCGTCGTGGACACCGCGTAATAGCGGCCTGTCTGTGGATCGAAGGCGCCGGTATTCCAGTTGCCGGCTCCGACCGAGCCTGGTAACTCGAAGGACCCCTGAATGTGCGAGGCAGCCCCGTTGCTGACAGAGGGAGGTGTGAAGATATCGCCATGAACATACCGGTTTCGGATCGTGATCGCCTCGGCTCGTAGCTCGGGCGTGAAATCGACCAGATTCTCATCCTGCGAGCCGACCACGTCGAAGGGCTCGGGCCGAGTCGGAAACGGCTGCGTCGGCGAGCTGTGTTCGCCGGGCACGGTCGATTGCGGCACCGGCCGCTCCTCGATCGGCCATACTGGCTTACCCGTCCTGCGATCGAGCACGAAAACAAATCCCGTCTTGTTGGGTTGGATGACCGCCTTCACGACCTTTCCGTCGACCTTCAGATCAGCGAGGGTGGGCGGCGAGGCATTGTCGAAATCCCACAGGTCGTGATGGACGGTCTGGAACTTCCACACGAGCGTGCCGGTGCGAGAATCCAATGCGACGAGGCAGTTGGCATACAGATTGTCGCCCGGGCGATGGCCACCAAAATTCGGGTTGGTCGGGGACGAGAGCGGAACGTAGACATAACCAGTTGCGTCGTCCGCTGACAGCGGAGCCCAGGCGGACATGTTGCCCGTGTAGTCAGCGGCGTTGCCCCACGTGGCGCGCTCCGGCGTGCCTACGCGTGGCATCACTTCAAAAGTCCACCTGAGCTTGCCCGTACGCACGTCATAGGCGCGGACGTTTTCAGGCGCGGCCTCGCGGGTCAGGCCGTAGTCTCCATAGCCCTGTCCGACCTTGCCACCGCCATTACCACCTACAACGATGACGTCGCGGACCACGATCGGTCCATTGAAGGAAAAAAACGGCGCGTTGTCCTTCGTCTGACGGCGCAGAAGAACCCGTCCACCCTCGCCAAAGGCTGTAATCAGGCTGCCGTCATTCGCATTTAGCGCGTAGAGATACTCCCCACGTACGGAAAAGATGCGCATGGACTTGCCGTCGCGCCACACGTCGACACCGCGTGAGCTTTGACCCACCACCTCCTTGAAGGTGGCCTTGAACGGCTTCTGCACCCAGATCGTTTTGCCCGTTAGAGCGTCAAATGCTTCGACAAGGCCAATGCCATTGGGCGAATACAGCACGCCATCAAGCATGATTGGCGTACCACGATGATAAGGAGATGCCACGACGTCGGGAAATTCATCAGTTATCGACTTATCGACCGACGGGCGTTCCCAAAGCAGCGACAGGCGGCCAACGTTACTCGCGTTGATGCGCGAAAGCGGCGAGTACCGATCGAATCGGTGACTCCCGCCGAAGTAAGGCCATTCCTGAGACGACGATGCGGCCTGCAACGGGCCTGTGAAGGCCAGAGACAAAATGACTCCGCATAGGACGTTAGCGTAGGTGTGCCGCATCACTCCACCCTTCCCCTGCGTCAACATTAGAGTCGGACCGTGAACTCCACAGTCCTGGGCCGAGGGGTCCTCCGCCTTCCACGATGCGGCGTCTGACTCGCCAGGCGATCGTGAATTCGAAACGGATTGTCGAACCCATGCTACACCACATGCATGACTTGTCAACGATATGCCGTCACAGCGAATAAACCCCCTTCAGCTCGCCAACAACACTGTGAAACTATCAAGCGCGCCCTACGGTCGCCAGCCCGATGTTGAACACCTTCTCGGCGTTCGTCTGGAAGTAACGGCGCTTGTCTTCGAAGCTGATCGGCAGGTTGTCCTGCATGCGAACCTCGTCCGCCACATACTGGTATGGATAGTCCATCGCGTACATCACGCGATCGACACCCATCACCTTCTGGGTGTACAGAATCGTTTCGGTCCAGGGCATGCCGCTACTGGTCACCCAGAAGTTCTGCTGCAACACCTCCAATGGCGTGCGATCGAGCTTGATCGTGCCTTTGCGTCCGGCCGGTACGGATGCGGTGTGCCAGAAATCCATACGCCGGATCCAAAATGGCAGCGCCTCACCCAGATGGCCCGCTACCACCCGCAATTTGGGAAAACGGTCAAATACACCCGCGGTGATGAGGCGGGTCAGGTGAAGACCGGTCTCCACGCCGAAGCCGAAAATCGCTGCCTCCAGGGCCCGATCGAGGAACGGCTGGATGATTTGCTTGGATGGCGTGTTGGGATGGATATAGAGCGGCACGTCCAGGGCTTCGCAAGCCGCCAGGACGGGTGTGAATTGAGGCTCGTCGAGGTAATGATTCTGGATGTGTGAATTGACGATCACTCCTTTGAAACGGAGTTTGGTGATCGCGCGTTCGATCTCGCGGGCGGACTCCTCGGGGGCCTGCGGAGCGATCGCCGCGAGACCGATGAAGCGGTCGGGATGCCTCGCAACGGCATCCGCGAGCTGATCGTTCGCGTCGATCGCCATCGCCGCACCTTCGGCTGGATCGAACATCTGCACGCCGGGACACGTTATCCCTAACACTTGCATGTCGATTCCCGCCGCGTCCATATCGTTGATGCGACGCTCACCGATATTCTGGATCCGCTCGCTCAACAGCCGCGCTCGCTCGCTGGAGCCACCGTAAAAGCCCCAAAGACTGTAG
>Ga0105239_10002719_pt1 | contig 22230 bp, 23 predicted proteins | sample KBSC44metaG_FD_92761 | JGI IMG/M metagenome (GOLD analysis project Ga0105239, IMG submission 92761) | Corn rhizosphere microbial communities from Kellogg Biological Station, Michigan, USA - KBS C4-4 metaG | ecosystem: Host-associated > Plants > Roots > Rhizosphere > Soil | place: Michigan, USA... | reverse complement strand
TGAGCCGAAGTAGTCCGCGAGGTCAGCGTCTACGACTTCCGGGTGGCCCCTGAACAGCGTCTCTTCCACCTCGACCGCTGCCTGCTGGGCGTTGCGGCCCGGCCGGTAGGCATGACTGCTCCGGTTGCTTCCGGATGGAGATTGCCGGGCGGGGTTTGCACCCGCTGGAAAGCGCTGCCTTGGCACGGCGCACGCCAAGAGCAGACATCACACGAACCGTTGTGTGGTTTCAGCGGTGCTGCTGGGCGTCAACGAAGTTCGGCGCGCAATTCGCGCACACCCCGTCCCAAGCGCTCGCGCAACAGGGTTCCCAACGTAGAGCCATCGACGTAGCCAACCTCGGCCGCGATTGCGTCAAGATGGAGATTGCTGCCGTGAACAAGCGACCTCGCGCGTTCAACGCGCAAATCCTGGAAGTATGCGAGGGGAGATTTTCCGAGCACTGCCAGGCAACGACGTTGCAGTGTGCGTGGGCTGGTCGCCAACGCGCTGGCGGCGTTCTCAAGCGAAAAGCCTTCCTTCAAATGGTCCCGAGCCCATCGTTCGAAGCGCTCGATGGCGGGATCGGCCTGCGCCAGGTGATTGGGGACGATGTAAGGCGCTTGCGAGGAGCGCAAGTCAGCGAGTAGGTAGCGTGAGACGACGGCTGCCAGTTCCGGACTGGCTTTCTGGATCAACCAGAGGGCCAGATCGAGATGTCCCATGGCAGCGCCGGCCGTGACGATCCTGCCCGACGGCACGAGCATGCGGGATTCGTCGAGCAAGACCTTCGGATAGCGCTGCCGGAACAGCGGACCGAGCCACCACGTGGTGGTCGCTTCCCCGCCATCGAGCAGCCCGGTCTCGGCCAGGAGGAAGGTTCCGATGCACGAAGCGGCGATGTACGCGCCTTGCGCATGCCAGATCCGCAGTTGATGCTTCGCGTCGATCACATCCCGCCGTTCGAGCGCTGGGATGAGCCGCTCCGGCGTCGAGGTGTTCAGAGCCGGAACGACCACCCAGTCCGGCCTCTGGCTCGAAGACACCGCCTTCACGGGAATCGCCAGTCCATGTCCGCTCCGGACCTTCTTGCGCACACCCACGATCGTCACCTCGACGGAGAGAGCCCTGCCCACCTGCTGGGCTGCGAACCGATTGGCGATCCCCAGCGCATCGAGCATCACGGTGAGCCCCGTGTCGAACACGCCGTCGAGGGCGAGCACAAAGATCTGCATGGTGGAAATGAGCTGGAAAGTTGTTGATCGCCACTGTACCGGCTTGAACGCTTCAGCGTCATATCTCCGTGCTGTGCTCCTGGCGGGATTGACAGTGAAGTTGTCGTTTCCGCCTGTTCGTGTTTTCGATTCACAGGCCTAACCTGACTGCTCCCAACAACGCAACGACCATTGCACAAGGAGTTCACTCATGAAGGTTCTAGCCATCGGTTCCATCGTCAAGCAGCCCTCGCCGGAAGAGCGCCAACAGGTGATGTCCAAGGAAGTGCCAGCCACGCTCAAGCACTATCTGGAAGGCCGGATCGAGCAGTTCTGGTACCGCTCGGACAAGCCCGGCGTCATTTTTCTGATGAACGTCGAGTCCGTTGAACAGGCCAAGGCGACAGTGGATGCCCTGCCGCTGACGAGCGGCAGCTTCGCGCAGTACGAGTTGATGTCAATCGGGCCGCTCGCGCCGCTGGCCCTGCTTCTTCAGGGCAAGTGAACAACGGGCCGTCAATGACTGTTTCCATCCTCATCGGCGGCGCCTCGGGCGCCACCGGCAGCGTCGCCGCGAAGCTGCTGTTGCAAAAGGACTTCGCTGTCCGCGCCTTGGTCCACAACGAGGACGAGCGCTCCTACAAGCTGAAAGCCCTCGGCGCTGAGATCTTCGTCGGCGATGTCCTGGACTTTCGCGCCGCCCGACGCGCTTTCGACGGCATACGGCGCGCCTACTTCGTCTATCCGATGCGCCCCGGCCTCGTGCAGGCGACCACGCATTTCGCCCAGGCGGCACGGGAAGCGGACGCGGAATTCATCGTCAACATGTCGCAGAAGACGGCCCGTTCCGATGCCAGGAGCGATTCCGCACTTCAACATTGGTTGGCGCAACAGGTCCTGGATCGGGCGGGGGCGCCTGTCGCACACCTGCACCCAACGGCTTTCAACGAGTGGCTGCTGTACATGCGCGAGATGATCCGCAACGGCCGCTACTGCTGGGCCTCAACAACTCGGCGACGTCCCTCGGGACCACGGCAGCAGGCATCGTGGGTGCGGCCGGCATCCAACTGCTCGGAGGCCACCAGCTCGGGTATATCGCGGCGGCACTGGTTTTGGCCGCGATGATCGCGTCCGAGCTCGCAGCCCGCAGGATCGCCGTCTTCGGCCCGGGAGACGCACCGGGCGGAAATTCCTCGATGCGTCCTCCGACGGTCGCCGCAGAAGAGGCGAGGGCTTGAAATGAAAATCGTCTTCGCCCGCGTCCTCGCGCTGCTCTTCTGTCTGGGCGCCGCAGGCACCGGCCATGCACAACCCGCAAGTCCACCGGTACCCACCGTCCGGATCCTGGCCATTGGCACACTGAACGCCGACGCCGATCCGGCCGCGGTTCGCGCGATTCTCCCGGCCGAGGTCCGGGCGACCATCAACCTCTACCTGGACGGCAAGATCGAGCAGTGGTACTCGCTCCAGGAGCGCACCGGCGTCGCATTCGTACTGAATGTCAGTGATTCTGGGGTCGCCAACGAACTACTCGAAAACTTGCCCTTAGGCCGCGCGCACCTCATGCGCTTCGAGTTGATCCCTCTTGCCCCGCTCTATCCGCTTCGAGTGCTGCAGTGAGTGACATCGGGGACATCGTAGGCCGAACCGGCGCGCGCTTTTTGTTCTAGCGGGCTGGACACCACTGCACCCGGTTGAACCCAAAGCTGTTCTGACTCCGTTGGCGCAAGGGCCGCCAACTCGCGCAACGCTGCCGTTCGACTCAGCCACTTTGATGACCGCAGAGGGTCGACTGCTGCCAACCGATCCCGCACGCCCGGCGGCAGGAATCGACCACCCTGCTGCCGCTCAACAAAGATTACTCGACCGTTCCCTCCTGGCCGAAACGGTACCGCGACAGTACCCTTTACGGCGATGCTTTCCCGACGCCCTCGGGGCGACGGCCACCTCGGCAAACTCGAGCTGTACGTTCATGACGCCAACAGCCCGCTGGGCGCCCACTTCAGCGGCCTGAACCATCCCTTTGGAGAACGCCTGCACCCGCGTTTCGGGAGAGGGCGCGGCCGTGGATGCCGAAAAGGGATCGGTTTCGGAGTCGCTCGCGAATTCACTGGGACGTGCATGCTGAGCACCGACGCCATACCACTCTAAGCGACTTCGATTCCGTCGCGCCCGGTGGCAGCCATCGCGAACCGTTGTGCGTACTCTTTGGGTGTCACGCCAAGGCGCCGGACAAACGCCCTCCTCAAGACGTCCACGCTTCGATAGCCGTGTCGGCGCGCAATCGATTCCAGCGACCGCCCTCCAAGCTCCAGCGCTTGGCAAACTGCTTCTAGCCGCACCTCTTCAACGTACTTCGCAGGCGTGGCCTTCATCTCTCGTTGGAACATCCGCACCAACGTTCTGACACTGGTGCTCGCGACCTCAGCAAGCATCTCGACCGTTATCTCCTTGTCCAGATGTTCGTTGACCCAAAGACGCAGGCCATCGAGGACGGGGCCCAGCCCTTTCTGAGCCTGGAGCGAGACGCTGAACTGAGCTTGTCCTCCCGGTCGTCGAAGAAACAAGACCAAGCCCTTCGCGAGTTCCAACGCAACAGAGCTGCCCAGGTCTTCTCCCACCAGTGCGAGGGCAAGGTCGATTCCAGCCGAGATTCCCGCGGACGTATAGAGGTTTCCGTCCTTCACCCAAATCGGATTCGGGTCAACCCGGACTGCAGGGTAGCGTTCGGCGAGCCGATTCGCCATGGCCCAATGGGTTGTCGCTCGGCGGCCGTCCAACAGCCCGGCCTCCGCCAACGCAAACGCGCCAACACATATCGAGCAAACCCGTCTTGCGGCTTTTGCGTGGACTCGCAGCCAATCGATGGCAGTGCTGTCCAAGTGCTCGAGTGAGCCCGTGCCGGTGGCAACGATGAGCGTGTCGATGGGTCTGCCCGCGCGGCGCTCATCGGCCAATGTGCGGTGCCCTCTGAGACCGATACCGGTGTCGCTTTCCAGGCACACGCCTGTGCCTGCGCTCACCAGCTCGAGCGTGTAGGGCGCGGTTGCTCCAGTGTGCATCTTGTTGGCCAACGCAAACACCTCTGCCGGCCCGATGACATCCAGAGCGTCCACCGGTGGAAGGCCCAGGATGACCACCCGCCTTTGAACCGGCCCGATGGGGGTGCTTCCAGGCTTCGTTCGCTTGTTCATCAAAACTCCGGCGTCGAAAAACCAAGGCTCCAGTTTGGCACAAATCGTCTGAAGAATGTCTTTTTAGCCACCCCTCCGGTCTCTAGACTCGAGTCCGAATCAACCAATCGGGGGCACGCCAGAATGAACTCACTTGTCACCGTCGGAGGAATCACGACACCCGACACACAGCTTGCTCGCAGGGCCGTCTCGCTGGTCCATCGAGTGCACTCCGAGACGATGGAGAACCACCTGCACCGGACTTGGTGGTTCTCCGAGTTCCTTGGCAAGAAGCGCGGCCTCAAGTACGACCGAGAAGCCGTCTACCTCGCCTCTCTTCTTCACGACCTGGGGCTCACCGACGAGTACGAAGCGGACAAACGATTCGAGGTCGACGGCGCGGATGCCGCCAGCCGATTCCTGATCGACGAGGGCTACCCGGAGGCAAAGGCCCAGCTGGTCTGGGATGCCATCGCCCTGCACTCCAGTGCCGGCATCGCCGACCGTAGAGAGCCGGAAGTTGCCCTGGTGCACATGGGCGCGCACGTGGATGTCATGGGCCTTCGGATCGACGAAATCACCCCCGGGCTCATCGATGACACGCTGGTCCTGTACCCGCGCCTCGGCTTCAAGGCAGCATTTCAAGAGGCTCTCGCAGCGGTCGCGCGCAAGAAGCCGCATACCGCGATCGGCACCGGCCTGGCAGACATCGGGCGCCGCCATGTTCATGGCTTGGGGATCCCCGACGTTTGCGACTTGCTCGACCACGCTCCGTTCGAGAGCTGAATTCCCAACCGGAAAAGTGGCCTTGTGCCTCCACTGAACGGGCACAGTTTTGTCGACTACGAGCATATGCCCGTAGCGGCTGAGAGGAACGAATCATGACCCGAGCAGACATCCTCGTGAGTGGCGCAACCGGCCGTACAGGCGGCGCGGCGATAGACACATTGTTGAAGATGGACCGGCCTGTGCGGGCCTATGTGCGTGCGGATGGCGACGCTGCCCAGGCTCTGCGGGAGAGGGGCGTCGAGATCGCCGTGGGCGATTTCACTGACCTCGATGCCATTCGCTCCGCGATGCAAGGGATTCGCTCCGCCTACTTTCTGCACCCCATCAGCCCGGGCATCGTGCACGCGAGCGCCTATTTTGCGCAGGCCGCGAAGGAGGCGGGTGTCGCGGCCATCGTCAACATGTCGCAGATTTCGGCCCGGCGGGACTCGAAGAGCCATGCCGCGCAAGACCACTGGGTTGCAGAACGTGTTTTCGACTGGTCAGGCGTGGCGACGACCCACCTGCGTCCCACCTTCTTTGCCGACTGGCTCGTCTATCCCCATTTCGCGCATGAGATTTGGGCGAAGAAGCGCATTCAGTTCCCGTTCGCAGACGGTCGTCACGCGCCCATCAGCACCGACGACCAGGGTCGCGTCATCGCACACATCCTCGACAACCCCGGCGCACACGGGGGCAAGACCTACACCCTTCATGGCCCGGTCGAGATGAATCACCAGCAGATTGCTGCAGCCATGAGCGACGCTCTTGGCGCGAAAATCGACTATGCCCCGCTCTCCATCGAAGAGTTCCGGCGTGAGATGCAGCACACCTACAAGTTCAACCCATTCCTGGTTCAACACCTGGCCGAGGTGGCCCAGGACTATCAGAACGGCGTGTTCGCGGGAACAAACGATGCCGTCGAGCAGGTGACGGGCAAGCCGGCGCTATCCGTTGCGGACTTCATCGCGAAGAACCGAGACGCGTTTGTCTGAGGGACTGAGTCCGGTTTGGCATTCAGGAGCTTGGTATGCCCATGGTCGATGCGCCCCCACGGGTCGAGGATTGCAGCTGCTTCGCCATCAAGAAGGCCGCCCGGCAGGCGGCGAGGCTGTATGACGCGCATCTGCAGCCGAGCGGGCTGCGGATATCGCAGTTTCTGATCCTGGCTTTGCTCGAAGAGCTCAGGAGTGCGCCCATGAACACCCTTGCCGAGCGCCTCGACACCGAGCGGACGGCCATGGGAAAGATGGCCTCTGTTCTGCAGCGAGATGGCCTGGTTCGGATCGGCCCCGCGCCCACTGATGGCCGCATGCGCCTGGTGGAGCTCACGCAGGCGGGGGAACGGCTCCTTCGTCAAGCCATTCCACTTTGGCTGCAAGCGCAACGCCGAATGGAAGCATTGAATGGACCGCAGAGAGTGGCCGCGCTCAGGATGGCGTTGGCTGGACTGGATATGCGCAACACATCCTTTGCCCGAGCCGAAGTGTCGAATGGACTGGAAATCGAGCAGCAGTTGCCCGTTCACTGAAAGGAAACCATCATGTCGAGAACATGGCTTATCACTGGCACCAGCAGCGGCTTCGGCCGCCAGCTCACTGAAATTCTCCTGCAGCGAGGTGATCGAGTCGCTGCCACTGTTCGCAAACAAAGCGCCTTGGACGACCTGAAGAAGGCGCACGGCGACCGACTCAGGGTGGAGGTCCTCGACGTCGTGCACGCCGACGACGTTCGACGCGTCGTCGACAAAGCGTTCTCCGACCTGGGGCGTATCGATGTTGTTGTCAGCAATGCGGGATATGCGTTGCTCGGCGCGGCGGAAGAGGTTGACGACACACAAATCGAGCGGCAGGTTGATACGAACTTGCTGGGCTCGATACATATTGCGCGCGCCGTGATTCCGCACTTGCGCAAGCAAGGTGGGGGGCGAATAGTTCAGATTTCGTCCATGGTCGGTCAAGGCGCCTATCCGACGATGGGCGTCTACGCGGCGACGAAGTGGGGCATCGAGGGCTTCTATGAAGGAACGATTCCTGAAATCGCCAGCTTCGGAATCGAGGTAACGCTCGTCGAGCCTGGTGCTTCCCGCACAAACTTTGGGACCTCGAGCGCCGCGTTCGGGAAGACGATGGACGTGTACGAAAAGACAGCCGCCGGGGACTTCAGGCGCACGCTTGCCTCCGCGGGGCTCTCCATGTTCCGCGGTGACCCGCGCAAAGTGGCTCAGGCGATCATCGATTCGACTTCACAAAGCCCCGCACCGCGACGACTCACCTTGGGAAGTGATGCTTACGCCTTTGTCCACGAAGCGCTGACCTCGAGGCTTTCTGCCCTGGAGGCCCAGAAGGTGTTGGCGCACTCGACCGAATACGACGAGTGATGTCTGGCGGAGGCTCCGCACGGGCGGCCTCCGCCCCCTGCGCAAGCCGACGATGAAGTCGGTCGCAATTGTCGTAGCGCAAGGCTGGTTGCGAGAATCTTTGCAGCCGCTTCGGGTCCTCCGTCGACGGACGGCCGGCGATATCGGTCAGCCGATGACTGGACCGAAGGGGACAACCGCCAAAAGGGCTGACCGCACCTTGTTGACGCTGACGACGCGCGGCGCACCCACCTTCGCGGCCTGAACGATCGCTTTGGAGATCGCCTGAACCCACGTTTCAGGAGAGTCCGCGGCCATGGCTGCCGAAAAGGGAACAGTGTCGGAACCCTTTCGACCCGCAAGCGACCTTCGATTGTCGGAGCTGACGTCTGCTTTGCGGTCAGCCGCGGTGGTCCGGTGTTGCGGCGGGCACCTCCCGCTTGGCGGGACCATCGTAGGTCCAGAGATAGTCGCGCGGGACCGGCCCCTTGTTTCGGCCTCCCTGCTGCGTCTGCTCCCAGGCGTGCGCGAGGATCCCCACCGAGCGAGACAGGCAGAACAAGCCTCGCGCCAACGGGGCCGGAAAGCCCAGCTCCGCGTAGATCACGGCGGTCGCACCGTCAATATTCATCGGGATGCGCCTGCCGCCTTTGCGCCGGGCCAATTCGTCTTCCACGGCGCGCGCGATCTCTGCGAATTGGCCGCTGACATGGCCGTCTCGCGCCGCCTCGTCCACCAGTTCCAGCAACCGCGGCGCACGCGGGTCGAGCGGGTGAAAGCGGTGGCCGAAACCGGAGACGAACTTGCCGTGTTCGGCAATCACTTCGTCCAGGCCCGCCCCCACCGCGTCTGGCATCGCCTCGCCGGCATCGACGCGTGCCGCGATCGACCGGTAGAGCTCGACCGCCTGTTCCCCGGCGCCACCGTGCACGTCGCCGAGCACATTCAGCGCAGAGGCCATCGCGTTGTTCAGTCCGACGCCGCATGTCGCGGCCATGCGCGCGATCGCGATGCTTGGCGCCTGCGGGCCGTGGTCGACGGCGGACATCAGCGCCGCGTCGAGCAGCCGTGCCTGGCCTTCGCCGGGCAGTTCACCGCGGGTCATCAACCAGATCATCTGGGCGAAGCTGATACGCCCGATCAGCTCCTGGATTGGGAAGCCGCGGTAGCGGATGACGCCGGGCTCCATCTCGATGATCGACGTGCGCCACCAGTCGGGTACGCGCGGGTCGGAGATATTTTGTCGGTCGTTGGACATGACTGAATCCTTGGTCGTTCGTTGGAGAGGTAAGGGGTGTGCTGCACGCGGCAGGGCCATCAATCCAGCCGGTACACGCGGCTGACGGTGCCTTCGAACAGCGACTGACGCTCGCTCGCGCTGGCACCGGCCGTCAGCCGCTTGAAAGCATTCCATCCGGTGGCGAAGCTGTACGAGCCCTTGTCGACGGGGAAATTGCTTTCGAACATGCAGCGCTCGGCACCGAAGGCGTCGATGCAGGTGTCCATCCAGGGCTTCCAGGTCTGCGCAAGGTGCATCGAGCTGGGCGGTGCATCGCCCTTCTCGAAATCGAAGCCATTGATGCGCATCCCCAGCCCGCCGAGCTTGACGTTGACGTTGGGAAGGCGGGCCAGTTCACGCATGCTCTGGGACCACGCCGTGAACACATCCGGTCGCCGGTCCTGGTAGGAGGCGATCCGCACCACGCCACCGCAGTGGTTGACGACGATCGTCGTGTCCGGAAAAGCCTTGGCCAGATCGATCAATTCGGGCAGCTGCGGAAAGAACAGCCACGCGTCATACGAGAGCCCGAGGGGCGCCAGCTGAGCGACGCCTTCGCGATACGTCTTGTCGAGCAGCATGCCGCGCGGCGCCGCGGACAGGGGGTTCAACAGCGACGCATCGGCGTCCCAGGTGGTCAGGTGCCGGATGCCTCTGAAGCGCCCACGTCCTGCTTGCAGGTGCGCTTCGAGGACGTCGCGCACAGAAGCCCCGAGGCGCAGATCGGCGTGACCGACGATGGCCTTGGCCACCTCGGGCCGGCCTGCCGCACTCGCGTCTGCGACGGCTGCGACGTACTCCGTCTCCCCGACGGGCTTCAGCGCATCCGGCCCCTGCGATCGATACCGCGTCTGAGCCTGCATGTAGACCGACGCCCGGATGTCATGGCCCGATCGCGCGTCGGCGAGGTAGTCCGGGGCCAGGTAGATCCAGCCCGGGCGGTCGTAGAAGTGGTGATGGGCATCGACGATCGGCAACGCCGGGTCGATGATCTCTTCCTCGTGCAGCGCGAGCCAGTCTTCGCGGACCGCGAGGTAGTTGCTGGTGCTGGGCTTCATCGGGGCAGGCTCCTGGACTTGGGAGAACGTGAGAGCGGATCGCGCGGACAACAACGTGGCGGCTGCGGCTTTCAGCGCCAGCCGGCGCTGGGAGAAAGACCGTTGCATCACTCGTCCTTTAAGAAGAAGCGGATGGACATCGCCAGGCCAGTGGTCACGAGCAGCACGACGGCGAGGGCGAGCATGCCGGCGTTGAAGGAATGGAACGTGTCCTTGATGTAGCCGACCAGGTATGGTCCAGCGAAGCCGCCGAGCGCGCCGATCGAGTTGATCAGCGCGAGCCCACCCGCCGCCGCCTGCCCGGACAGGAACTTCGCCGGGATGGTGTAGAAGATCGTGCGCGCCGAGATCGTGCCGATCAGCGCCATCGTGATGCCGACCATCGCCGGAGCAAGCGAATCGAAGTACGTCGAGATGCCGAGCGCCACGGCAGCCATCATCAGCGCCATGCTCAGGTTCGAGATGCGGCGGCCGGTGCGGTCGACATGCCCTGCCCACCACAGCAGGCCGATCGTTGCGAAGAAGTACGGCACGGCCGACATCCAGCCCGTCTCGGTCACGCTCATGCCGTGCGCCTTCAGCATCTGCGGCAGCCAGATGCCGATCCCGTAGGAGCCCATCGTGAAGCCGAACGAGATCAGGCTGAGCAGGTAGACGCGCGGATCGCGCAGCGCGATGCCAAGTGCCTTCTTCTTGCTCGTGCCGGTCTTCTCGCGGTCGAGCGCGCCCTGCAGTGCATCGCGCTGGGCCTGAGGCAGCCACTTCGCGTCCTGTGGCTTGCCGGCCAGCATCTTCAGCACGACGACACCCAGCAGGCAAGCGGGCAGGCCTTCGACGATGAACATCCATTGCCAGCCGGCCAGGCCGAGGTGGCCGTCGAACTGCAGCAACCAGGCCGAGAGCGGGCCGCCGACGAGCGATGACAAGGGCGTCGAGACCGTGAACCAGGCCAGCACGCGCGTGCGGTAGTGCGCCGGAAACCAGAGCGTCAGAAAGAAGATCACGCCGGGAAAGAAACCGGCCTCGCCGATGCCCAGCAACAGGCGGATCGCATAGAAGCTGTAGGGGCCCACGGCAAAGGCCGTTGCGGCCGCCATCAGGCCCCAGGTGATCATGATGCGCGCGAGCCAGCGGCGCGCGCCGAAGCGGTACATCGCCAGGTTGCTCGGCACCTCGCACAGGCAGTAGCCGGCGAACATGATGCCGGCGCCGTAGCCGAATTGCGTGGCGCTCAGGCCCAGGTCATGGTTCATCGTCAGCGCGGCAAAGCCGACGCTGGTGCGATCCAGATAATTGAAGAAGTACGCCAGCGCGAGCAACGGAATGAAGCGCCAGGCGGCAGTCTTGATGGCCTGTCGCTCGAGGGTGTCGTCGATCACGATGTCGGGCGCGGCGCCGGCTACGGAAGAGGCTGGTTTCATTGAAAGTGTCTCCATGAATCACGACCGAAAGGCCAACATCCAAAAGGACTTGATGTTCTGTCTAACAGATCTATGATCTATCCCACAGAACTATAGCCGTCGGATTAGCTGTCAAGTAGGCGGGTAAACCCGAGTCCTCGGGCGCTGCTCGGGTTCGCTTGGAGATCGACGGCATGACAATCACCGAACCGTCCTTGATTCACCCCATGGCTTCCAACCCACCAATGGCCGAGACCGCGGATTCCACTGAACCCTCCCCAGGCAGCGACTCCAGCGGCGTTGCCGTCCTCGATCGCGCGTTCGCCCTTCTGGCTGCGTTCGGGCCCCTGGATTCCCGGCTGACGCTGACCGAACTGTCGCGCCGAACCGGCCTGTACAAGAGCACGGTGCTGCGCCTGCTGGCGGCGCTCGAACACGGCGGCTTCATTCGCAAGCTGGAGGACGGCCGCTATGCCATCGGGCCGCAGCCGTTGCGGCTGGCGACCGTCTATCAGGGCTCGTTCGAGGTCGGCGACGTGATCGAACCGATGTTGAAGCGGCTGAGCGCCGCGAGTGGCGAGACGGCCTCGTTTTACGTGCGCCACGGCAACATGCGCGTGGCGCTCTTTCGCGTGGAGCCGTCGCGTGCAGTGCGAGCTTCTGTCAGGGTCGGGCAGGAATACCCGATCGAGCAAGGCGCGTCGGGCAAGGTGTTGCTCGCGTTTTCCTCCTCCAACTCACCTCGCCTCGAGCGCGTCCGGCAGCAGCACTGGGCGGCGTCTTATGGCGAGCGCGATCCGGAAACGGCTTCCGTCGCTGCGCCGGTCTTCGGTGTGACCGGAGAACTTCAGGGGGCGCTCGCCGTGGCGGGGCCAAGAGGCCGCTTATCTCCACCGGAGACGATGTTGGCCGCGTGCCGGCTGGTGATGGAGGCCGCTCGCGAAGCGACGCTCAGCCTTGGGGGCCGGACGGCGAGTCTCGATCTCGGCATGGCCGGCCTGTCCATCGCGCAATTCAGTCAGCCGGGCAAGGCTTGATCCGGCACTGATCGCGCGGCGTCGGGCCGACGCACCTCGAGCCAAAAACGTTGCCGTGACGCGCAACGCGGGTTATCCCGCATTTCCGATGCGTTGATGTGCGCCTAAAGTTCTTTCAGACGAAACACAGATCCATCTGATAGAACTTCAATCGCTGGCAAGCGGCAAAGGATTTCCCATGTCGATCAAACCTCTCCACGGCATTCGCGTTCTCGATCTCACCAACGTGCTGGCCGGCCCATTCTGCTGCCATCAGCTGGCGCACATGGGTGCCGACGTGATCAAGGTCGAAGCGCGCCACGGCGGCGACCTCGCACGGCAACTCGGTGCCGATGTCGAGCTCAATCGACGCGACATGGGCGTCTCGTTCCTGGCGCAGAACCCCGGCAAACGGTCCATCACGCTGAACCTGAAGGACGAACGCGCGAAGGAGGCGTTTCGCAAGCTTGTGCGCACCGCCGATGTCGTCGTCGAGAACTTTCGCCCCGGCGTGATGGATCGGCTCGGTGTCGGGTACGAAGCGCTCGCCAAGGAGAACCCGACGCTGATTTACTGCGCCATCTCTGGCTTCGGGCAGGACGGGCCACTGCGCGACCTGCCGGCGTACGACCAGATCATCCAGGGCATGTGCGGCGTGATGAGCATCACCGGCAATGCCGAGTCGGCGCCCCTGCGCGTCGGCTATCCGGTGGCGGACACGATCGGCGGCATCACGGCCGCTTTCGCCGTCGCGGCGGCGCTGGCCGAGCGCGGCCGCACCGAGCCGGTCTTCATCGACGTGTCGATGCTCGAGGCTTCGATGGCCACGATGGGCTGGGCGGTCTCGAATTTCCTCGTCTCGGGGCGTGAGCCCAAGCCGATGGGCAACGACAACGTCACGGCCAGCCCCTCCGGCACGTTCAGCACCGGCGACGGCCTGCTCAACATCGCGGCCAACAAGCAGGAGCAGTTCGAGGCCGTCTGCGTGGCGGTCGAGCGCCCCGAGTGGATCCAGGATCCCCGCTTCATCGATCGCCATACGCGTTTGCACAACCGCGCCGAATTGAAGTCGCTGCTCGAAGCGGCCATGTCGCGCAAGTCGGCCAGCGAGTGGTGGGCGATCCTGAACAGGGCCGGCGTGCCGGCCGGGCCCGTCTACAGCGTGCCGCAGGCGCTGGCGCATCCGCAGATCGCGGATCGCGGAATGATCGCCACGTTCAAGGATGCGCCTGGGGTGGGCCGTGACATCCGGCTGGTGCGCACCGGCTTCAAGCTCAACGGGCAGGCGCCTGCGGTCGATACGCCGCCGCCGACCCTCGGTCAGCACACGAATCAGATCCTCGCCGACCTGGGTTACAGCCCGGCCGAGATCGAGTCGCTGAGGGCCGAGAAGGTCATCTGATGTCCGAGCCGGCGGCGAACTGACGGGAGTCGATTCGCCGGCGACGCGGGGCCGCTCGTGCCCCGCCCGTTTCACCGCACGACGGTCCCTGGTTCCAGGGCGGCCGTGCGTGTGCCTTGGCCTGAACACAGGCAACCAGGAAATCAACCGGAGACAGAGCATGTTGCTCGCATTGGGTTACGCGATGGTCGTGACGTTCATGATCCTGATCATGACCAAGCGCATGTCGGCGCTGGTGGCGTTGGCGCTCGTGCCGATCGTGTTCGGCGCGATCGCAGCCGCGCCGGCCGACCTCGGAAAAATGATGATCGACGGGGTCACCAAACTGGCGCCGACCGGTGTGATGCTGACTTTCGGCATCCTCTATTTCAGCATCATGACCGATGCGGGCCTGTTCGATCCGCTGGTCAAGCGGGTGGTGATCTTCGTCAAAGGCGATCCGCTGAAACTGCTCGTCGGCACGGCCATCATGGGCTCTGCCGTCGCCCTCGACGGGGATGGCGCGACGACCTACGTCATCTGCACCGCGGCGCTGCTGTCGATCTATCGCCGGCTGGGCGTCAAGCTCCAGTACATGGCGATCATCTTGCTGATGTCCATCGGCATCATGAACATCGTGCCCTGGGGCGGGCCCACGGCGCGCGCAGCGGCCGCGATGCATGTCGACGTGGCCGACGTCTTCATTCCGCTCATCCCGGCCATGCTGGTCGGCGTCGCGTATCAGATCGGCGTCGCCGCATGGCTGGGACTGCGCGAGCGGCGTCGGCTGGGCGTTCTGACGTCGCCCGACGATTTGAAGAGCATCCTGGCGCTGGTGGACGGCACGCCGCAATCGCGCCGCCCGAAGCTGATGCTCGTCAACCTGCTGCTGACGCTCGTGCTGCTCTTCGCGCTGATCAAGGGCTTGCTGCCGCTGGCGGTGCTGTTCCTCGTCGCCACCGCGCTGGCGCTGATGATCAACTACCCCAAGCTGAAGGATCAGCAGGAGCGGCTGGCATCGCACGCTTCGAACGTGCTGGCCGTCGTGTCATTGATCTTCGCCGCGGGCATCTTCACCGGCATCCTGTCGGGCACGGGAATGCTCAAGGCGATGTCGGATGGCCTGCTGACGATCATGCCGGCCCGGCTCGGCCCGTACATGGCGCCCGCCACGGCGCTGTTGAGCGCGCCGGCCACCTACATGTTGAGCAACGACGCGTTCTATTTCGGCGTGCTGCCGATCCTCGCAGAGACTGCGAGCGCCTACGGCATCACCACCGCGCAAATGGCGCGCGCTTCGCTCATAGGGCAGCCCATCCATCTGCTGAGCCCGCTCGTCGCGTCGACGTATCTGTTGGTCGCGCTTCTCGACATCAACTATGGCGACAATCAGAAGGCATCAATCTTCTGGGTCTTCGGGCTGGTCTTGGCGATGTTGGCGGGGTCGCTGGCTTTCGGGATCATTCCATTGATTTCGACGGTGGGTCACTGATGGGCGCTACTCGTCGATCACGGAGAAAGTTTCTAGAAACGGCCGGCAGTCCCTCCTGGCCGCAAGCAGCTGCTGAGGAGCGAACCCTTTGTCAGGTTGTAGCTGATCCCGCGAGCAGCCACTTCCCACGACATGAAAATCAGCCGGGTTCACGCACGGGTTGGGCGATGAGTTCGGATGACATTTTTGCGGAGCACAGCCGGCCTGCCGGTGGCGGTTGGGTCGGGTCGGGTCGGGTCGGGTCGGACGAAATATTAGTACCGCATCTTCACACGCGTGCCGCAGTTTGGCTCGCGAGTGCTGCGAGGGACCTCAGTTGCCACTCGAACTCAGGCTCGAACGACGCGCGCTCAGCAACCGCGGGGGAGCCGCCCTGGGCATATACAGTGGCATACGCAGCGTAGCTTGCGGCTTCGAGTGCTTTGCCCTCGACTGCCTTGGCGACCGCGTAGCTTGCTGATACCGCGGCGTGACCACAGCCATCGATCGACTTCGAGCCTTGGTGATGGTTGGCAAGGCGCACGGCTTCAACGGCGAGTGCACTCAGATGCTCTCGGTCGGTGACTCCCGCAAGGAACTCGCCGAGCCCTAGCAGGCATTGCTCGACTTCCGGCTGTTCGAGCAAATGTTGGACTCGTAGAGCGCAGGCGTATCCGAACTCAAGTCGCAGTCGTTCGTTGACTGGTTCGGCGATGGCAAGTTCCTTTGCGAGACGATCAAGGGCGAAGTTCATTTCAACACTCCAAAGAAGACAGGACGGGATGCCGCTGCGGCCTAACGTTGCAGTTCAGCCGCGGCGTGAGACGCAGGATGGAACGGTTGGTTGGCCGTCATTGCCCTTACCAGTCTGGGATGCAGCGAACCCATGCAGGCGCGGCGCGAATGGTCCCGCTGCCCTTGCCTGCGTCGAACGGGATAGCGTATCTGCCAAGAAGGCGTTCGTCGTCGATGCGACGCAGTTCGAACCCAGTGTCGGTTTGACCGTGGGGAAACCTGAAAGCATAGACAACCGCACTTTGTTTCGGCCAGAAGCACCACCGGAAGACCATGCCAAAGTAACCGCGGAAGCGGTGCAACCTTTGGCGTTGACCCAGCACGACAAGTTCTAGCGGCTCGGAGTAAGACGCTCCGAAAGGATACAGCGCCAGCCATCCGACGTACCTCCCGTCAGTCGATACTCGCGCCGTATCGAACGAGTCCTGGTCATCGAGCCTTGGGGCGCTCACCTTTGACGCGTCGGACTGGGTGATGACGAGCTCCTTGCCGTCGTCGGAAAGCCGCACTGCGCGGAATTCTGCAGCATTTGCACTCAACTCGAATGCCAATACGGCGGCGAGCAGCGGCGTGAGTTTCATGACGGCCAACGCTGGAGTTGAACCTCCGACGCCGGCTCGCTGTTGGCTGGCGGGTCGGATGAAATGATAGACGCCGCGATCCGCATGTGGCTCACAGGCCGCCAATTCCCGGTGGACTCTGATCGCCGCCTATCGGGTACGGATTGATTTGGCGCGGCCGGGTGTTGATGAAGGCGAGCAACGCTCCCACGAGCGGAAACAACCAAATGCCCGCAATGACGATGGCCTTGTGTCTCTCCGGCCCATACAGTGTCCGCACCATGGAGAGTCAACGTACCCTTGCGTAAGGACCATCATTGTCGTATCGGTCGCCTGCGTTGCACTGGCCAATTCCGACGGTAAGTCGGTGACGATCCTTCCGCCACACTCAGAAACGACGTTGATCAGAAGTATGGGTACGCCTGAAGTATCCAGGTTCGTCGAGAAATCGCCAGAAGACACGGACGTTTGTGTCCCTGGTCGAGTGGCTAACTAGCATTCGAACTTGGTTCACGATATTTCGACTTTCGACTGTTCCGCGAGAGGTATTGGCGGCCTAGACAAGATGGCCTCGTGAACTCGGACGCCGCGAGCGCGACGGGAGTTTGCCCCACATCGTATGACGACCAGCTAATTATACAGCGATAGTTTTGAGCCATAGAGGCATAGCAGGGTCTCCTTGCCGCACTAACCAAAGCAGGGATCGAGCTCTAAGGGCCTCGCGATGCCGAGCATACCGCAGCATGCTGATGTTTCATAGCAGTGCGGGTCTACCTCAAGCTGGGCAAACGGATCGCGGTGACTATTCGCCAGCTGGGTTACACGACAAAGAACTTACGCAAGAGCTGGCATCGGGAGTACCAACGGCGTCTTGACTGCACACAGGCTACGTGCGCCCGCCGAAGCATTCGCAGGTGCAGAATGGATAGCCCGTGTCTCAGCGGTCCGCAGTAACACAAAGGACTTAAATGTCGCGCCGACCCCAGCGTCTCAGTGCGAACGAACTACCGGAGTTCATCGACGAAGACGTGAAGAATCTTCACTCGACAAACGATTTCGACGAAACAAGCATCGTCGATAATAGATTGCCACTTCTTTAAGCACATCGATCGGGCGATTGATACAGAGCTCAAACAGTGTGATCGGCTCAGAAACACTCTCTCAGAGGCTTAAAGATAATGCCAAAAAGAGCAAAGACCGCTGTGGATAAGTGCTTCCACAGCGGTCCCACAGTGACATCGATGACTTGGTTTTGGGGACCCAAGTCATTGATTTCTCGTGCGGCTGGCAGGATTCGAACCCACGACCCCTTGGTTCGTAGGTTCGGTGGCGATGTCAGCGTTGCTCCTGCACTGCTTTGAAAGCGGCCTGAGCCGCTCGCATCATCGATGCGTGGAGGCTGCCGAGCTTCGGGTGTTGACCGTGAGGCGTCTGCACAGGCACCGCGAAGAAGTCTTCGTTCCAGGGAAGTTCGACGGACTGCCTGAAGTCGAACTTGGTGTCGAAGGATAGCCCGGCGCTGCTGTAAGCGGCGGGGCTCCCCTGTTTCGTGATCGCGAACTCGCCGGCGTGCAGCCGGTTCAGTCCCTGGGAGGTGCCGTACGCGACCGTGACTGCCACACCATCTTCGCGCTCTATCACATCGCACACGAGTGCGGGCCTCGGCTTCGGGCCGGGGCTGCGCCGAGGCAGATTGGGGAAGTGACACCAAACGATGTCGCCGGGCGCCGGGGGCGTCCAGCGGGCCACGTCAGAACAGCGACTGCTTCCTCACGAGTTTGCCCTTGGGCAGGGCCGCGCCGACCATCTTGCCCAGCGCCTTGACGTCTCCCGCCGTCAGCGGACCGTCGTCCGCCTCGTAAGCCGGCAACTCCTCCTTGGCCAAGCGCGACAGTGCCATGTGCACGACCTCCGTCTCCGAGAGATCGAAGCGCGCGGCCATGGCCTTCACGGTCTCGCGGGTCACGCCGAACTGGGTGTCGCGTGTCCTGAACTTCAGCAGCAGGCTGGATGTTGAAGCGGTCATGGCGCCTCCAAACGATATATAAGAAGTATATACCACATCGTCCGGGATGCCAACGCGGCCTCAGATCAATCGGCATCGGGGAATGGCGGCGCCGGCCGGGCGCAGAACGGCATGCATCCGATGACGTTTGTCAGGCTGGCGCGTCCGACGCTGCATGCTCGGGCTGCCTATCCTCCGCAAAAAATCCCGTCTATCGCCCTGCCCCCCGCAGCCGCTTGGCTCGGACCGAAGAGCGTGGCACGATGAGGCCATGGTGACGCTCGCTCGAATCCCGCCACCCGAGCCAGCTTGGCAGTGCTGACGCGCCTATTTGATTGGCGCAGCGCGCTGGTGGTCGTGCAGCCGGCGACAGTCGTTCGCTGGCATCGCGCAGGCTGGAGACTCTTCTGGCGAATGAAGTCTCGTCCCGGTCGACCGCCCATCGCTCGAGAACTCCGGGCGCTGATCCGGCAGATGGGCGAGAACAATCAGATCTGGGTTGAAGAGCGCATTGCCAACGATTGCGGCTCAAGCTGGGCGTGCGGGTCTCGCCGCGGACGGTCCGCAAGTACCTGCCCAGGCGACCTCCAGGTCGGCCCCGGGTGATCAGCGCTGGTCGATCTTCCTGAAGAACCACGCGAAGAGCATTCTTGCGTGCGACTTCTTTGTCGCCGTCACGGCGACGTTTCGGCTGCTGTACGTGTTCGTCGTCATCGAGCACGGCAGCCGCCGTCTGAGGCATGTGAACGTGACAGCGCATCCGAGCGCTGCCTGGACGCTGCAGCAGATGAGAGAAGTAGTCTCGGACACCGATGACTCCAGGCATCTGCTTCATGACCGGGACAGCATGTTTGCAAAGCACTTGGATGAATCGATCCGAGCGTTGGGCCTCATGGTCCTGCGCTCACCGTTTCAGATGTCCGAAGGGTATCCGCGTTGACGAAGGTCATCGAGGCAAGTGCCCAATCACCGACCGGATTCGCGTTCTGCGCTGCCGCCGCGAAACTCGTGATGGCGACGGCGACGGCGACGGCGACCGTGCAGATACGAACGGTAGAGGGAAGGATGGACATGGCGACCTCGCTGGTTGAGGAAGCCAGCGTATGCTGACGCCAGCGGCCGCACGTCCATCGAAGGTGCCGCTGGCCCTCCGACGGAAGTCGGATGGACATTCGGCTTGAACCGCCTACAGTCGCGACGATGAATGCAGCGAGAGCGCAGCGCGTGCTGATGATCGACGACCATGTGATGTTCCTGCAGCCTGAAGAACCTGCTGGGCGTGCTGGCACCGGATCTGCGTGTCGACACCTGCGGTGACCTCGCACAGGCAGCGCAGTTCGTGCTCCTGACGCGGTACGACCTGGTGCTGCTCGACTGGCATCTCGCCGATTGCGATGTGCAGTCTCGCTGCAGCGGCTGCGCGAAGCGGGCTGCATGGCGCGCATCGTGGTGCTGTCGGGGGAAACCAGCGTCGGGCTCATCCGCGGGTGCATCGAGCAGGGTGCGGCGGGTTTTGTCCCGAAGACCTACAGCTCCGAAATGATGGTCGCCGCGCTCGACAAGGTGCTGGCCGGGCAGATCTTCGTGCCGGCCGAAGCGCTGCATGCATCGGGCACCAACGCGGGCGGGCCAACCGCGCCCGCAGGCGAAGGTCAGTTCGCCGCTCTCACGGCGCGGCAGATCGAGGTCTACCGCGCGGCCACGCGCGGGCTGCCCAACAAGCTGATCGCACGCGAACTCGGCATCGCCGAATCGACGGTGAAGACGCACCTCACCGCGGTGTTTGCCGTCCTCGGCGTTCGCAACCGCACCGAGGCGGCCCACCAGGCTTCACGCGATGGCATCGCCATCGGCTGACGCGGCGGACGCGGATGTCGCGGCGGCGCGCGAGGCGCGCATCGCCGTGAAGACTGACGCCATGTCCCTCAAGCAGATGCTGATCTGGGGGCGGCGCAGATACCAGATACTGCCCGTGGTGCTCGTCAACACCTACCTGGCTTTCAAGGATGGTGCGGGGCTCTGGGCCATCGCGTGGCTGGTCCTCTGGGTCGTCCGACAGGCATGGGTCTTTCGCCTTTCGAGCCGGTTGCAAAGGCAGCCCGAAACGCCCCCCGCCCAGTCACTGCGCATAATCACCCGGTCATTCGCGTTGAACGGAATCCTGGCAGCCGCACTGCTGCCGGTGTTCTTCCTGAACTCCACCGAAGTGGTCCTGCTGCTTGTGCAGTTCCTGCTTTCGTTTCAAGCCGGCGGTCTCGTTCTGGCGGCAGCAGGTATCCAGCGCGTATGGTTGTCATATGCCGGAACGGTGACCGGCGTGATGGTCCTCGGATGGCTCTGGCGCGGTGGCGCCCTGGGTTATGTGATGGCGTACTTTCTGGCCACATCGGTGCCGGTCGCCCTGATGGCGATTCGCGCGCAGCACAAACAGATCGGAGATCTGGTGCGTCTGCTCGACGACAACGAGAGCCTGTCGGCCTCGCTGAAGGCCGAACGCGACCGGGCCGAGGCCGCCGGCGAATCGAAGACGCGCTTCTTCGCCGCGGCCAGCCACGACCTGCGCCAACCGCTGCATGCGTTGTCGATCAACGCGACCACGCTCGACCTGGTGGCACGCCGATCGGGCGATCCGCTGCTGGCCGAACTGAGCCAGGGCATCGGCAGCGCCCTGCGCCAGAGCCGCGGCCTGCTCGACAGCCTGCTCGACATCTCGCGCCTCGATGCGCATTCCGCCGCCTTGCACCCGGCGCCGCACGACGTGGCCGCGCTGCTCGAGGCCGTGCGCGACGAATTCGCGGCGCTGGCCTAGCAGCGAGGACTGTCGCTCGAGGTCGATGCCGAGCGCTTGTGGGTGATGACCGACGCCGACCAGTTGCTGCGCATATTGGGCAACCTGGTCGACAACGCCATCAAGTTTCACGCCCCGCGGTGGCGTGCGCCTGCTGGCAGAGCGCGCATCGGACGGGCGCGTGAGCGTGCACGTCAGCGACAGCGGCCCGGGCATCGCCGAGGCCGAGCGCAAGCGCGTGTTCGAAGAGTTCTACCAGGTCGGAAACCCCTCGCGCGACCGTTCGCAGGGTCTGGGGTTGGGCCTTGCGATCGTCGAGCGCACGGCACGGTTGCTCGATATTCCGCTGCAGCTGGTCTGCGAGCCGGGGCGCGGGACGCGTTTCGAGTTGAGCCTGCCCGCGGCTTCGGCGGGTGCCGCGCTGCCCATGCCGGCGAACGAGTCCGGCATCGGCAGACCGCTGTCGGTGCTGATGGTCGACGACGAGCCCGATGCCCTGCGCTCCCTGTGCACCTACCTGCGCGAGATCGGGGGCATCGGGATCTTTCTGTACTTGACAGTCCATTATATGCCGCTATACTTTTTGGACGATCAAGTACATTATATGAAGACCTTCATGACACTCTCCGCGAACCGCGGCCTCGACCCCGGTGCCTGGTCGATGCGCCTCGTGCCAGTGGCCGCGGCACTGGCGATCCTGTCGGCCTGCTCAGTGCCGCCCGTGCAGCCCCCCGTGACTTCGGTGCCACTGTCCACCGCATTCGCGCAGGCCGCGCCGGTGGCCGCTACCGCCCAGACCATTGACGGCGCCTGGTGGGCCGGCTACGGTGATGCGACGTTGACAACACTGGTCGAGGAAGCCTCGACCGCAAACCAGGATGTCGTGATCGCGCTGCAACGCGTCGCGCAGGCGCGTGCGGGTCGCGATGGGCAGAGTTCCCGTCTGTGGCCCACGGTGGGCGTGCAGGCCTCCGCCTCACGCAG
>Ga0105239_10002717_pt1 | contig 22262 bp, 30 predicted proteins | sample KBSC44metaG_FD_92761 | JGI IMG/M metagenome (GOLD analysis project Ga0105239, IMG submission 92761) | Corn rhizosphere microbial communities from Kellogg Biological Station, Michigan, USA - KBS C4-4 metaG | ecosystem: Host-associated > Plants > Roots > Rhizosphere > Soil | place: Michigan, USA... | reverse complement strand
CGAGGTGCCCGGCGCCACACCAAAGAATCCGGCTTCAGGATTAATCGCTCGCAGGCGGCCGTTCGCGTCGGGCTTAATCCATGCGATATCGTCGCCAACGGTCCACACCTTCCAGCCGTCGAATCCGGCCGGCGGAATCAACATGGAGAAATTGGTTTTGCCACAGGCGCTGGGGAAGGCAGCGGCGACGTAGGTCTTTTCGCCCTGCGGATTTTCGACGCCCACGATGAGCATATGCTCCGCCATCCAGCCTTCGTCACGCGCAATGTTCGAAGCGATGCGCAGCGCGAAGCATTTCTTGCCCAGCAGCGCGTTGCCACCATAGCCGGAGCCGAAGCTCCAGATCTCGCGCCTTTCCGGAAAATGCACGATGTATTTTGTGTCGTTGCACGGCCATGGAACGTCGGGGGTGCCGTCGACGCGCGGCGCGCCGACCGAATGCACGCAAGGCACGAAGCTGCCATCCGTGCCGAGCACTTCGTACACCCGCCGCCCCATGCGCGTCATGATTCTCATGTTGACTACGACATAGGGGCTATCCGTGAGCTCGATGCCGATGTGCGCGATGGGCGAGCCGAGCGGCCCCATCGAGAACGGCACGACATACATCGTCCGCCCGCGCATTGCGCCGTCGAACAAGCCGTCGAGCTTCGTGCGCATTTCTTGCGGATCGAGCCAGTTGTTGGTCGGCCCGGCGTCTTCGCGGCGCTCCGAGCAAATGAAGGTGCGGTCTTCGACGCGAGCGACATCCGAGGGTGCCGAGCAGGCGAGATAGGAGTTGGGCCGTTTGGAGGGGTTCAGGCGCTTGAGCGTTCCCGCCTGGACCATTTCGTCGCAAAGACGGTCATACTCTTCCTGCGAGCCGTCGCACCAGACGATGCGCGCGGGCTTCGTCAATGCCGCGACGCGCTCGACCCATTCGAGCAACTCGCGATGTCTGACGTATGCCGGCGCTTCGATAGTCGGGGCGCCCGCCGGGGCAGATGATTGATTCATCGAGCTTGTCTCCGTTTTATGTTCGTGGAAGGGAAACGTGGGGCTCGCTGACGCTGCATGCGAGAGGCATGTGCGCAAACCTACGTCGCGCGGGCGCCGGTGGGACGGCGCGTCAGGAGCATCGCAGCTTGCGCGTCGCCGCCGCAAGCTGCTAAATAGGAACGGTCCTGCCTATCGAAGGAGGCAATCAGCATCGTAGCCCAAGCGGGTGCATGGTTCATGCCAGCTCCTTTTTTTCGATGGGTGGAACCGGGAAGGATATCACCGCGTCTATTGCGTTCATCGTGCGCTGCAAAACCAAACTTGCCCTATGAAAATTGCCATACTCGACGACTACCAGGATGCAGTTCGTAAACTCGATTGCTTTCAAATGCTTGCGAACCACGAGGTCAAGGTGTTCAACAACACCGTGCGCGGCCTCGGGCAGTTGGCAAGCCGTCTGGCGGAAGTCGACGCGCTCGTGCTGATTCGCGAGCGTACGCGTGTGACCTCGCAGTTGCTCGACAAGTGCCCGCATCTGCGGATGATCAGTCAAACGGGCAAGGTATCGAGCCATATCGATCTCGATGCCTGTACCGAGCGCGGCATTGCGGTGCTCGAGGGCGTCGGCTCGCCCACCGCGCCGGCCGAGTTGACCTGGGCGCTCATCATGGCCGCGCAGCGGCGCATCCCGCAATACGTTGCGAATTTGAAGCAGGGCGCGTGGCAGCAGTCGGGACTGAAAACCTCGGCTCTGCCGCCGAACTTCGGCCTCGGACAGTTGCTGCACGGGCATACGCTCGGCATTTGGGGCTATGGGAAGGTCGGGCGACTGGTGGCGGGTTATGGAAGGGCGTTCGGCATGCGGGTGTTGGTCTGGGGGCGTGAGCACTCGCTCGAAGCCGCGAAAGCCGACGGCTATGAGGCGGCCGAAAGCCGCGATGCCTTCTTCGAACAGAGCGATGTCCTCTCGATCCACCTCCGCCTGCACGACGACACGCGCGGCATCGTCAAACAAGCCGATCTGTTGCGCATGAAGCCAACGGCGCTTTTCGTCAATACGAGCCGCGCCGAGTTGCTCGAGGAGAACGCGCTCGTCAACGCGCTCTCGCATAACCGGCCGGGGATGGTTGCGATCGATGTTTATGAGAGCGAGCCGATCCTTCAGGGTTATGGGCTGCTACGGATGGAGAACGTGATCTGCACGCCGCATATCGGGTATGTCGAGCGCGAGAGCTACGAGCTCTACTTCAGTGCCGCCTTCAAGAACATCCTTGCGTTCGACGATGGCGACGTCTCGAGTGTCGCCAATCCGGATGCGTTGTCGGTCGTCAAGCGCCGTTGAGCGAAGGGCGCGCGTGTCGGTTCGGCTCGCGCCTCCGGCCGGAAGCCAAGCGTGCGGCCTAGCGTCGGATGCAATGTCTTGCGCACGTGTTTTTCGATGTTGTAGGCGATGAGACCCGCTGCAACCGATACGTGTGCGCCGAGCCAGCGCGGTATGTGCGAGACGCCGATGCGGATCTCGGGTGCGCTGGCCAGTTGGGCGAATGATTCGCCATAAATGTCGAGCAAGGCCTGGCGGTAGATTCGATAGTGGGGAAACACCGATGCGCCGCGGCGCAAGAGATTGCCCCAATAGGCGTTTTTCGTGTTGCCGCATAGCACGTCTTCGTAATAGCGCATGACCCACTGCGAATTCCGGGTGTAGAGCATGCAGGCGGTGGCGGCACCAGCCGAAATGCCGGCGATGACGCGCGGCTTCAACGCGAGCTCGGGCTGCACGACTTCCCAGAATCCGGCCTGCCACCAGTAGCGGTTGCCGCCGCCGGCGAAGACGACTTGATCGAACATGTTCGGGTGGTTTTCCTGTGGTTTTTGCGGATTTTTGGGGACATTGCGCAGCTCGTCGCCGGATGGATGCTGCGCACGGCGCCATGATACTGGCGGCCGTGGTCTCGAATCATAGAGGGAGTGCTCGGCAAGATACTGGCCGTGGAGCGGGGGCGCGTGACCCTGGGAGAGGGGCTTGGGTACCGCCGTCGCGGATTTTTTGCTAAAAATGCGTACGAGCACTAGCCAAGCAAGAAAAAGTCCTGCATAATCGATGATCTGTTGGGGCGTTAGCTCAGTTGGTAGAGCAGCGGACTCTTAATCCGTAGGTCGAGTGTTCGAGTCACTCACGCCCCACCAAAGAATTCAGAGGGTTACAGGCGATTTGCTTGTAACCCTTTTTGTCTTTCTACGCCGTGTAGCGCCATGTAGGCATTTCGGGTCGTATAAATCTGTTTCGAGCCATGTGCTGCGTGGGGCAAAATGCTGTCATGAGCGTTGGCGCGCGCAGCGGGCCTGCATTGCCCGCTGCGATATCAGGGCTCGTAAGGGACCCGTTTCCTGCACGGCATAGGCGCTTTGAGGGGTTCACTAGTGACTGTTTTCACAATAGGCTATGAAGGACTGAACATTGACGCGTTTGTGTCACTACTCGCTGAGCACGACATCGAGACAGTCGTGGACGTCCGCGAACTGCCACTCTCGCGCAAGCCCGGCTTTTCGAAGAAGGCTCTGGCTGGCATACTGAATCTCTCGGGCGTCGAGTACGTCCACATGGTCGAGCTCGGCTGCCCGAAGCCGGTGCGAGATCGTTACCGTGAGGACGGCAATTGGAAGCGTTACACCGAAGGCTTCCTGAAGTACCTGAAGGGACAGGAGGCCACTATCGCCGGGCTCTCCGAGTTGGTCAGATCCTCGAACTGCGCGCTACTTTGCTTCGAGGCCGACTACAACTTCTGCCACCGCTCGATGGTGGCAAACGCAGTGCGCGATTATTGCGGCGCTGGAGTCCAGCACATCAGGGCCGCTCCCGCTAGAACAGCGAGCCCTGCCGGTTTTCGATCGGCTTTCGCTTAGGCGGGTAGATCAAGCTGATGATCAGCCACTGGTCCTGGAACCGGTGCTGATTGCCCATCAGAAACATCAGATCCTTACCACCGAGCTGCCCTTCCAGCTTGGCACGGAACGGTGCTTCCCAATCGTCGCCGTGGTTGCGGCGGCAATTCCAATACAATGCGCCCGCTTCCCAATCTACGATCTTGTGCCGGTGCTCCTTTTCGCCCTCCGGCGAATCGCATAGGTACCGGTAGTAGAAGTCGAACGGCACCTTGCGCAGCTCCTTCACCTGCCGCTTGGCATCTGCCTCCGAAAAGAGATCGCACTGCATCTGCTCTCGCGCCAGCTTCTCCTTCTCGTCCTCCGTCCATTTCGGGTTTCGAGCCTTGACGACATCGAGGCCGAGCACCGACTTCGGGCGAAGCAGGGCGATTGACAGACCCTCGCTCAACCGAGCCGCATCAAGAGCCTCGAAGCTCTGAAACGACGGGATCTTGTCCAGCCATTCCGAGCGTGCAGCCCACTCCCACTTAGCGTCGATGACGTTCCCGCAGGAGATCGTATCGACGTATACCTTGTGACTTTCTGGCCGATGATCCTTGTTTGCCTTTTCGACCCGAACCTCAATCCACTGCCACTTCTTGAACTGTTGGCCATCTTCGATCATCCGGAACGGCACTGGGTATAGCCTCCGCATCACCGCTTGCTCGCTGATCCCCGCAACACAGGACGTTTCCATGTACTGCGCGCTGGGCGACGGATAGGTCTTCGCGAGGATAAGGATGCGTTCCATGCGTCCCAGTGCCATTGTTCACCCCCTTCCAGCGTAACGGTTGGTTCTTTAATGTGCGTCACACGAGCATCCGATAGCGCCCGCTAAGCCGCCAAGGCCAGTGGGACAGCAGTAGCGCGCTGCATTGCGTCGCCATGGCGCTTGCACTGGGCAGCCGCAACTCCGATCCGGTGTCGCTGCCGTAAACCCCGGCAATTAGGTAGCCTCGGCTGCGCCCATCGGGTTGAGGTAAAAACGGAGTCTACATTCGAAGCGCACTTGCGAGCGATCGCGGTGCATTTTTCGGCGGTACCCCGCGTGTGCAGGCGTCAAAAACTGGCTTTTGCAGGAAAACTGCCGGATGTTGCGTCGCGCGCGCTGGCAGTTATCCCTTCCGTCTCAGGAAGTAGACATACCATGCCATGGCCAGCACGCCGAGAAGGTCGACTCCCACCAGAACGGGCAAAGGGTGGGACCATTGGTCCATGTTCGTGGTCTGCGGCCCGTTGCCAAACGCTTCGATGAAATTGATCGCGTTGAACGTGACGATTAAAAGATCCTTCGCGAGGAAGTAGCACCCGTTTTTCGCAGCAATCTTTCTCCGCTCGCCATACCCGAAATGGAAGGCTGGGCACGAGAAACAGTCATGAATGAGATACAGGCTTACCTTGAGCACGAGAGAACGGGCTTGCCGCGGCTGTTGTCGCGTTTGTCAACGTCCAGGCCGCTGCCAAATGTGGCGACCAAGCGGTGGCAGCAAATCAGGTCTTTTCCTTCGTAATATGTGCGGTCAATACCCCGCTTCCTTCTGGTGCCGGAAGGCCAGCACATAAACCACATCGGCTTCAGGTTCGTATCGATACAAGGCCACATACCCAGAGTCGCCGAACGGAATGGCCAGCTCTCGCCACTCAGGGTTTTCAGGAAAAGGACGACCAGCGGCCGGCGCCGTTTCCAGCATCAGAAATCGTTGCTCAATGGCCTGAGCTGCCCGCCGAATGGCTGTCTCGCTCTTGTCAGCCAGAAAGCGCCGGCAACGCTCCAGCCCCTGGCCGGCACGGGCCGTAACTATTACGCGTGGCACTCAGGCAGCCCCGCCTCCTCGTCCGTGCCCCAAGTTTTCAGCCAGCTGCGAACCTCCTCCCCGGTCAAATGCACGCCGGTTTCCTGATATTCAGCCCATGATGCCGTAGCCTCTTGCTTGAAGCTTTCACGGGCTTCTTCCCGCTCCACGTACTGCTTGATTGCTTCGCGCATGATCCAGTGTGGCGACCGATCGCGCAGGTTGGCCAAGTGCTGCACGCGTCCCTTCAGCTCATCGTCGATTTTGAGTGACGTTGCCATATGGCATCCTCAGTTATCTATAGGTGATACTTGACGATACTATAGCCCCGCTCGCCTTCGCTGTCCACGCGCGAGCCATCGCGACAGCCGAAAGAGCGACCGCTTCGGCGGGCCGTCGCTAATTGAGACCGACACCGATCCACCCCCAATTCATAAACGCCGCTGTGTCGCGCCCATTCGTGATCAAGGAAATTGAGGCCGGCAGGCTTAAGCATCGAATGGTCGGAACGCACCGCCGGATCGCGTTCGAGGATCTCGTCGCGTACGCCCGTCAAATGCGCGAAAAGCAAGTCACTGCGCTGGATAAGTTGGCGGCAAACGCACACGAACTCGGGCTGGATTACTGACATCGCGGGCCATGTACGCTACACGGCTTTGCTCGATGCGTGCGATCTCTTTCCGATCGCCGTCGCCGACTCGCTGATGAGCCTGGCATCGGTTCTCGATGCGGCTGAATAAATAAAGGGCGGCTCCAGCGAGGTGTAATAATGAGGGCCACTTTCCGCCGCCACCGAACGCCTGCCCGATGCCCCGCCACCTTCGCCGCGCTCTTGCGTTGCCACGAATCTCACTTGCTTGCCTCCTATTGCCGGCGAGCGTGGCGCTAGCACACCCGCACGTCTGGATCAAATACGCAGCGCGCGTCAGCACGAACGGCTCATCGATCGTCGCAATCGAAGAACGTTGGCGCTTTACGGAAGGCTTTCCCGTCCAACTCGTCGGCGTCGACCAGTTGCCGGCAAGCGGGCTGCTCGACGCGGCCTTGACCAAACGTTTCCACGATCAAGCGTTTGCATCGCTCGCGCACAGTTCGTACTTCACGCATCTTTTCGTCGACGGCAACCCGCAGGCCTTCGGCGAGCCGACCGCATTCAAAGTGTCCGTGGAAGGCGGCAAAATCACCTATTCGTTCCGGCTGGCGCTCGCCACACCAATCGACATGCGGGGCAAGAAGGTCGAACTCGGCATATGGGACCCCTCGTACTATGTCGACTATGAGCCGGAGCCGGAGGCCGCGATATCGTTCGCGCCCGGTTCGCCGCCGAATTGCTCGATCAGGTCTTTCGTCGACAAGACTCATCCGATTTTCAACGGCTTCGTACTGCCCAGCGCGAGTGAAATCGCATGTTAGCCGGCGTCCCTCTCGGTCCTGGCCGCTTGCGCGGCAGCCTGTCGATCGCCATCTCTCGCGCAAGGCGGCACGCGTTCCGGCCATCGAGCAGGGTGTCTGTCTACACGCTCATCCTCGCGCTCGCGCTTTTAGCTGTTTGCGCGACCGCGCATGCTCAATCGCTCGATGTCTTCGGCCAGCCGGCAAGTTCTACGGCCGCGGCCGCCTCTGCGCCGTCCGATGCGGCAGCAGCGCCGTCATGGTGGGCGCGCAATATACCGAGCCCCGTTCGCTCTGCCGTCGGCTCCTGGCTCCACGTACAGGCGGCATTCAACAGCCGCATCGAGCGCTTTTTGGAGCAGTGGCCGCATGGCGCGTCGGCAGCAGCGTGGGCAACCCTGATCCTCGTGTCGTTCGCCTATGGCTCGCTGCATGCGCTCGGACCCGGTCACGGTAAGCTCGTCGTCAGCACTTATCTCGGCTCCCGTCGTGCCCGCATCGGCGATGCGGTCTTGCTGAGCGCATGGACAGCAATCGTTCAAGCGCTGACGGCGATCGGCCTCGTACTTGGCGCGGCATGGTTCGCCCACGCTGGACTCACGCGCGTCATGCCGCATGCGGCATCCATGGAGATCGTCAGCTATGCGTTGCTGTGTGTCACAAGCGCATGGGCGATCAGGTCGAGCAGCGCGCGCGATCGATGCTGCGACGAACCGCCCGCCGTCAGATTGCCACGCGGCAATGAAACCACCGAACATGTCACGATTTCCGCAGCCGCCGATGCCCCAAGCCGGGCTGACAACGCTGCACACGGCGCCTACCTGGGTGGCAGCCTGGCGAGCCTGTCGGAGTCAAGCGCAAGCGGCCGCACTGCGCGCAGCGCCTCGACAAGCAGCGGTACTTCCCGCTCGAGGCTCACGCAGATCTTCATGCTCGGCTTGGCCGCGGGCGCGCGGCCGTGCGTCGGCGCGATCTTCGCACTCGTCACGGCAATGGCGGTTCGCGCAACCGCTGCCGGCGTCGCCGCGACATTTGCGATGGCAGCAGGCATTGCGACGACGGTTGCACTGATCGGTCTAGGCAGTATCGGGGCGAACCGGACGCTCGCGCGCTTGGCGTTGCGTTACCGTTTTCGTTCGACAGGTGTCCAGCGTGCGCTCGCCGTCGGTGCGATTGCCGCAATCTTGCTATTCTCCGCGTTGCAACTCGCGCTATTGCTCAGCGGAGTCGCCACGGCGTCTTTCTATTGATCGGCACGGGGCCGCTTTTGCGCCCCGTGCGGCCTGGTGCCGGCCTTTCTTCCGTCCCGTTCTATCGTTGCGAGGTCAGCTGTCATGAAACGCACTGTCGTCATTGCACGTTCGCTACTGAGTCTGTCCGGGGTCGCGCTTATCGTCATGGGCCTGCTGTTCTGGTCGGGCCGCGCGCTGTCGCTCCTACCGTTGCACATGTTGCTCGGCGCACTGTTGGTCGTATGTCTTTGGGTCTTGATCGCGTCGGCGTGGGTCGCACGGGTTCGCCCTGGATTCGTGTTGTTCGCGCTTGCCTGGAGTCTGATCGTGCCCGTGCTTGGCGTGGCGCAATTGCGGCTGTTGCCCGGCTCGCTTCACTGGCTGATCCAGGTGGCTCACTTCGCCGTCGGCTTCATCGCAATGGGACTCGGACATGCGCTTGCCCGGTCGGTCCTGCAAGGAGCCGCCGTCGTCCGCGCGACTCCCGAGCAGGCATGAAGCCTTTGTAGCGCCGTGCCGATTCACGGCTGAGGCTTGCTGTTGTGCGACTAGCTAGTACTGCAACGAAATTTCACAGTACCAATCGATGCACGTCAGTGCAGCTGATGCTTGAAATCGGACAATTCGTTATGCAGCGTATCGACGCACTGCTTCACTTTCGCGTCGAGTCCGCCAGCGGTCTTGCACGCGTGCTCCGCGCGATCGCTGATGCTCTCCATTTCGTCGATGCACTGGCGCATCTTGTTCTGGTCCTGCGAAGCCATGACGGACTTCGCTTTCTGACATTCGCTGTCGAGTTGCTCGACGCATTTTTTCAGGTCTTGCGGAATCGATTGATTGGCACCGCAGGTGCGCGAAGCTTCGCTGATGGTTTGCTGTAGATGACTGAAGCGCTTCTGAATCTCGCTCGTTTGCAACATGATGGAACTCCCTTCGTAGAACTTCGTTCCAGATGAGCCTGGACAGCAGTGCCGCTTCGCCGTCCTTGCCGTCATTCGCCCGCTGGGGTGGGATCAGGCTGCGGCGCCCGATTCGTCGAAGCCGTCACCCCGGTCGGCAAACGGCACTCCCAAGTGTAGGCGATGAGCGCGCATGCACAATGCGCCATGCGCCATGGCGGGACGTCGGCCTCCTGCTCAATGGCCGTGGCGGCCCTGTGCGGGCTCATCGTCGTGCTGTTTCAACAGCACTAAACGTACCCGCCGCCAACAATTCTCCGACCACGTTGCCAAGCGCGGCATCGGGCTGCGCATCGAGCGCGCAGGCCGCCGCCGCATCGAACGGTCTACCCTCGGCACAGGCATCGAGAAACGCATAGCCCGCTGCGCTCAACGGCATCCACGTCACTTCGCCGAAAGCGCGCAGCAGCAACGCCCGCTCGCCTTGCCAGACGAGATCGCCGGGAACATCCCGCCCCTCACGGTTCGCGCGCCAAATCGTGAACGCGGGCATCGTATCGAACGCAACCCAGCGTGCCGTGGCATGCGGGCGCAATATCGCTTGTCCCAGCGCTTCGGCCGATAAGGCCGCCACCGCAGCCGCGTCGATCGACACATCGTCGCGTGCTGTATGCGCTTGCACCCATAGCGCATCGAGCCGAGCTACTTCGGCGAGATACGGGAGGTCACGCGCCGGTCCGAAGCCTTCGAGAAAAGCCGGGAAATCGGCGCCGTAGTGGACGAGGCGCGCATCGGCCGGCGCGTGCTCGCGCACGTACGCAGCCGCGGCCGAGCGAAACCATGGTTCACCGACGAGCCGAGCCACCGCAGGGAAATTGGCTTGCAGCGCATCGACGCAGCCCTTGAACACCGTATTGCGATACACCGCAAAGCCGGGTTGATCGTGAAGACGGACCATCTGTTCGTCGTCAGGCGCCGCATCGAAAAGCGCATCGACGAATGCGTCCTGGAAACGTTCGAGCGAACCGTTCATGCGTCGACCTCGTTCCTGTCCGCGTTGGCATCGCGATCGCGTTGGGTCGCGCTATCGAGCATCGCTTGCGCGAGCTCGCGCTCGACACGCAGCAACTCGAACGCGGGGATATTGTCGTCGCGCTCGATCAATGTCGGCCGCGGACCCACTCGCCCGATGACATGCCGATAGAGCGCCCAGACGGCGTCGTCGACATCGGTATCGTGCGAATCGATCACGAGCGCCGGCGATGCATCCGCATCGAGCGAATGACCGGCAAGATGGATTTCCATGATGCAATCGGCCGGCACCGCATCGACATACGCGAGAGCGTCGATGCCAACGTTGCGCGCGCTCACGTAGACGTTGTTGACATCGAGGAGCAGACCGCAGCCCGTGCGCACGCAGAGCTCGCGTATGAAATCTGTTTCGCTCCAGTCGTGCCCCTCGATCGTCAAATAATGCGCGGGGTTTTCGATGGCGATCGGGCGGCAGAGCACTTCCTGCGTCCGCTCGATATTCGCCGCGATGCGCGTAAGCGCTTCATGCGTACGCGGAAACGGCAGCAAATCGGGAAGATAGTGGCCGCGCCAGGCAGACCATGCGAGATGCTCGGAAACGAGTGCCGGTTGTACGCGTTGCGCGAGCGTTTTCAGGCGCAGCAAATGGGCTTCGTCCGGCGGTGCGGCCGCCGCCAGCGATAGCGCGACGCCATGCAGCGATATCGGGTGATGCCCGCGAATCGTCTCGAGCCATGCCAGTCGCGGGCTGCCGTCGACCATGTAATTTTCCGGATGCACCTCGAACCAGAGCCCGGGCATACGTGCGCGCTGAGCCTCGTCATAGTGGGCAGGCTTCAAGCCGAGACCTGCGCCGAGCGGCATCGGTTGCGGTTCCATATTCATGCCCGTACCGCCCTGGTAAACAACCAAACGATCGTTCGGGTACCGCCGCATATCTTGTCTGAAAGCATGATGTAAGGATTTGTCGACGTGAAAGCAAAAAGGCGCGAAAGCCGCCGCTCGCCATTTAGTTCGCACGGTACAGGCAGGCGGTTACACACAAACGGCACGCTTTGGAACGATAATCGCGTTTCGTCCGCGCTGTAACCGCAAAGGCCCGCGCAGCGAACTAGATTCATGAACTGGAGTACAAAGAACATGGAAACCGATCTACTGGTCTCGTTGCTGGCAAGAGGGGTCACACCGGTCGATCGGCACGTGGTGGCCCGGCGCCTCGGCTGGGCCCTGCTCGCAGCCGCGCTCGGCGCGACGCTGCTCGTGGTGAGCTTCTACGGCATCCGGCCGGACATTGGCACCGTTTCGGCGACGCCGATTTTCTGGGCCAAGGTCGCCTTGCCCGTCGCGCTCGCCGCCGGCGCGCTGGCTGTCACGATCAGGCTCGCGCGGCCCGGGGCACGCGTGGGTCTGGCGTGGGCCGGCATCGGCATCCCCATCGCCGCCGTCTGGCTGGCGGGGCTCATCGCCGTGCTGCTGGCACCGGAAGGTGCGCGCGTCGCGCTGGTCATGGGCGAGACCTGGCGCTCCTGCCCTTTCAATATCGCGTTCTTGTCGATTCCAGGGTTCGTGGCCTCATTTGCGGCCGTACGCGGGCTTGCACCGACTAACCTGCGCCTCGCCGGCGCGGCCACGGGGCTGCTGGCCGGCGCCACGGCCACCATCGCCTACTGCCTGCATTGCCCGGAGATGAGCGCCGCATTCTGGGCGCTCTGGTATGTCCTCGGCATGCTCGTGCCGACCGTGGCCGGGGCACTGCTGGGCCCCAAATGGCTGCACTGGTGAATTCGCCCACGGATACGACGTGCAATCGGTAGAGACTCGCCTTAGAGCCCTGCTCATCGATGCAATGGCCGGGGACGCGCTCGCTTATCAGACGTTTCTGAGCGAGCTGACGCGCCATCTTCGCGGCTTCCTGCGCAGACGCATTCCGCAATTGAGCGACGACGTGGAAGATCTCGTGCAGGAAATCCTGCTCGCGGTCCATAACGGGCGCCACACCTATCGGGCGGACGAACCGCTCACGGCGTGGGTGCACGCCATCGCACGCTACAAGTTGATGGATTTCTTTCGCGCGCGGGCGCGGCGCGAGTCGCTGCACGATCCCATCGACGATTACATCGATATCTTCGCCGTGTGCGACGACGAGCCCGCCTCGGCGCGCCGAGATCTCGGCAAGCTGCTGCAGCAACTTCCCGACAAGCAGCGGTTGCCGATTCAGCATGTGAAACTCGAGGGACTTTCCGTCGCCGAAACGGCGCAACTGACGGGGTTGTCCGAATCGGCGGTCAAGGTGGGCGTGCATCGGGGCTTGAAAGCGCTCGCGGCCAAGCTTCGCGCGATCGCGTAGGGGGCCGACTCGTTACTTGATACCAAGCCACCGGTCGAGCGAAACGGAGCCCGCGCCGCGTGCAACCAGGTAAAGCAACAGCCCTGCCCATGAAAGATGCGTAGGCCACGCATCGGGATAGACGAACACTTCGATGACGGTCGTCATACCGAGCAGTGCCAACGCCGCGCCGCGCGTGAAGAGCCCGAGCACGAGCAGCAACGGAAACAGATGCTCGGAATAGGCGGCAATGTGCGCGGCGATTTCCGGGGGAATCAACGGAATCTTGTATTCGTCGCGGAACAGTTGGTAGGTGCCGGGCGTCAGTGTCAGCAATCCGACGACCTTGGTGCGCCCCGAAAGAAAGAAAATCGCTGCAATCGCCGCGCGGCACACGAGTGCCAGCAGTGAATGGCTGATGCTTCGCGAAGCCAGATCGGCGAGTCGGTTCCATCGTCCGCGCAGGCCCGTTACGGCAGGGGACGCCGCGGCCCCGGAATGAGCAGTTTGCATGTCGGTCTCCATCGAGAAGATGCACGGGGCCGACGCATCGCGCGAGAGGCGTCGGCCGATCAAGGAAGCTGTGCATTAATTCGCGATGTCCGCATACGCGGTTACAGCATGCGTCGTTTTATTTTCGACGGCATGCTGCGGCACGACGAGAACTCAGTCCTTCGCGGGGCGGCCGGTTTTCACCGTTTCGACCGTCGAGACCGCTGCGACGAGACGTTTGCTCGACAATGCGTCGAGCAGGATCAGCCCGGCGCGCAACAACTCGCTCTTCTTGACCGCGACGCCCGCATCGAGACACTTCTGCTTGAGCGACGCAATGCGCTCGTAGTCCGATTTGGGCATCGTGAAACTGTCGCGCACCACCTTCTCTTTCTTCTGGCGCTTGGTTTTTTCGGGCGCCGGCACGGCTGCGGCTGTCTTCCCGGTTCTGCCCTTTTTCCCCGCCTTGACGGAAACATGCGCCGGCTCAGTAGCTGCTTCATTCACTTGAATGGACTGAGCATCGGTGTGCGTTCTGGCGTGCCCGTTCGCGTGTTTCGGCACGCGCGCCGTCCTGCCCGTAGCGCGCTTCGGCGTGGTTGCATCAGTCATCGTGGTCTCCCGGTCCGTAAACGATACAAACAGTATATACCGTTTCAGAGAACCGACCGCCACGCATACGATCAGACGTGCTGCAACGTTATGACGGCTTTGCCACCGAGCTGCTCGATCACCCGCAGCAGGTACGCTCTGTCATGACTGTCGTGCCATAGGCGGTCCGCATGCCTGCGCAGTTCCGTCAGCGGCGCCCACCTGTTTTCCATGCTTTCCGTCCGGGCGATCACATCAATCACTTTATCGACAGCTTCGTCGTGGGCCAAAGGCGGCAATCGATAAAGCAGCGCGGTAAGCGTTGCGAGCCGCGCGGCCCGTTCGGGGGTGTCTTCCGACGCCATCACCGCGGCATACATGTGCTTGAAGACTTGCTCGCATTCGTCCGGAAACCATTCGTCGTACACCAGTGTCTGCGCTGAAACGTTCAAATTCGGATCGCGGCAAACCAAGTGGAGCGCTCGATCGAGCAACTCACCCCGCGGCGTATCCTGAAACGACGCAATCGCTCGGAAGACGGCGTGGGCGAGGTCGTCGTTCATCGCGGCGCGCCCGGTCTCGCATTTATCAAGAATGCTTCCGATCTCGAGGTAACGCACCGTCTCGTTCTCGAAGTCCACCAGCGCCGCAGCCAGTTCGACGAGGTCGGGGCCGGGGGTGCTGGAAAAGCGCGCGCCGCCATTGTCCACGGGTGCGTGCCCAGCGCCGGCGTCCTCATGGGGTGAGCGAGCCGAATCCGCGGAGCTTTTGTTCGCTGAAGGAAGCGGCGCGAGGCGGGTGAACAACGAACGGGCCAATGGCTGCGGCAACACTTTGCGCAGCCCGTTCTCCAATCGTCGAAGCCCGCCCAACGACGAAGGCAGCGAGTTCGCTGCGGGCTCGGTCGCAACGCGCGCATGCCTCGGTCCGGGTCGATCGGCGCTATCGCCAACGCCGTGAGCCGATGTACGTCTGAATAACGAAATAGTCATCGCTTGCCCCTCTCTCGAATACGAAGCCCAATTTAATACGGCAAGGCCGAAGCGCTCCTTGGACGAGGCGAAGCACTGTGACGGACACCGAAGCCCTTCGCTGTCCGTATCGACAGTTCGTGGCGGCATTGCCTTCGCGTCATACGTGTACCACGCCTATACTTGAAAAACTTTTTCAGCGGATCGACTATGGACAGAATAGACGCGCAAATAATTACGCTATTGCAGGAAGATGCTTCGCTCGGCCTGAACGAAATCGCAAGCGCCGTCAATCTGTCGCCGACGCCCTGCTGGCGGCGCATCCAGCGGCTGCGCGAGGAAGGCGTGATTCGCAAGCAGGTGGTGCTCTGCGATCCGGCGAAGCTCAATCTGGGGCTCACCGCTTTCGTCATGATTCGCGCGAGCCAACACAACGATGCCTGGACCGCACGGTTTCTGAAGGGCGTCGCGACGGTGCCGGAGATCGTCGAGATCTATCGCATGTCGGGCGAGGTCGACTATCTACTGAAGGTGGTCGTGCCGGACATCGCGGGGTACGACAGTGTGTACAAACGGCTGATCAAAGTCGCCGAGCTGCTCGATGTGAGCGCCAGCTTCGCCATGGAAGTCGTCAAGCAGACCACCGCCTTGCCGCTCGATCACGCGGTAATGAGCGGCAAGGCTCGTGCGAGCGCTCGCACGGAATGAAGATCATCGTTGCGCCGCGCCTGCAAACGCGCCGCAACGATAGCTACGGCCGCTGGCTCGCGTAGTACTGCGCCGCAGCCTCGATCTCACCTGCCGTCATCTGTCGAGCGACATTGCGCATCTGTTCGCTCGTATCGTTATGGCGATCGCCCGACGCGAACGCCTGCAATTGCGCGCGAATATAGACGGCGGGCTCGCCCTCGAGCCACGGTGCGCCCAGCTTGCGATCCGCTGCGCTGTGGCACGACGCGCACGGCGCAATGTTGCGCATCGGCGAGCCGACCGCAACGATATCGGGCACCGGCTGCGATGCGGGGTGATAGCCGGCTGGACGCGGCAAGCCCGCGTAGTAGGCCGCCAGGTCGCGCATGTCCTCATCGTTCAGCGTCGCGACCATCGGCGTCATGACGGCATTGGTGCGCGCACCGCTTTGAAAATCGCGCAACTGCTTGTAGATGACCAACGCATATTGGCCGGCCAGATTGGGCGAGTTCGCCTGGCTCAGTCCCTGCGGACCGTGGCACATCGTGCACCGCAACGAAAGCGTGGCGCCGCGGCCGATCGAAAGCGCATCGACATTGCCGAGCGTGGACGGCGTCAACACCACATCGCTCGTCTTCACGCGCGAGGTGAGCGGCGTCGAGATCAGCCACTTTTGCGGCACGCCCGCCGCGCTGCAGATCGCATTCCAGATGCCCGCGAACTGCGCATCGGTTTGGACCGAAGGCAGCCAGACGAAGCCGATGAGCACCGCCACGGCCGCTATCCCAACCGTCGATCCGACGCTCAGTGCGAACCATCGGTTGCGCAGCGAGAAAAGCCGTTCCGTCGTCATCGCTGGCCCCCCATCCAGACCGCGGGCACCGCGGTCTCCTTGAGCACGAGCAGTTGCGCGATCGGGTAACCGTAGTTGACCACCGTCAGCCCGATCATCAGCGCAAGCCATAACCCGAAGCTGTTGAGCGCGACGGGAAGCGTCTTGGGCGGATGCACGGCCGTCGCGAATTCGAACTGCGCGGGCGTCACCGCGGCACCGCGATGCCCGCGCACCAACACCATGAAAAACAGGACCGCGGATGCGACGAGGATCAACGCGCCGACGGTCGACATCGTGACGGTGATCGCCTCGGGCGCCAGCGCCGGATTGCTGAAATCGAAGTACGCCATGCGTCGCGGCATGCCGAGGATGCCGGCGTAGTGCCACGGAAACGTCGTCACGATCATTCCGATGAACCATAACCAGAGCTGCCACTTCATCAGCGTGACGCTCGATAGCGCACGCCCCGTCAATTGCGGCCACAGCTCGTAGGCGATGGCGAAATACATGATGACGATGGCGCCGCCGAAGATCAGATGGAAGTGGCCCGTGATCCACTGCGTGTTGTGAATGGTCGAATCGAGCTGGTAGCTCATGTTGATGAGCCCGCCCGCGCCGCCAAAACCCAGCATGACGAACGAAAACGCCACGGCGAGCATCATCGGTTCGTGCCACGGCAGCACGCGCAGCCAACCGAATGCGCCACGGCCCCCGCGCAGCCGCCCGGCGATTTCCACCGATGCGCAGATCGTGAAAACCGTCAGCAATGTCGGCACCGAAACGAGCGCCGTGAAGACCGACTGCAGGAACTTGAAGCCCGAGCCCACCTGCGGGTCGGCGAAAAGATGATGGATGCCGATCGGCATCGCCACGACGAGAAACAGAATGAACGAAATGCGCGCCATGCCATCGCTGTACAGGCGCCCCCCGACGGCGCGCGGCACGAGCGTGTAGTAGGCGATGTAAGCAGGCATCAGCCAGAAATAAACGATCGCATGCAGTGTCCACGAGAAAAACACGCGGGCAAGCCCGGAATCGATCGTCGACTTGAGCCCGAACGCGACAGGCAGAATCTGAAACAGGATTTCGAGCGCAGCGCCGACAGCGGTCCAGCCCCACAGATACGATCCCGCCACGTTAGCGAACATCGGCAACGGCACGGGCTTGCCCGGGTTCGCGCGTTTCCAGACGTGCAAATTGATCGACATCAGCGCAACCCATATCCACGACCCGACGACGACGAGCACGACGCCCAGGTAATAGAAAGGACTGCCGATCATCGGCGGATAGAACGTGTAGAGCACCGAGGCGCTGCCGAGCGCGACGGTCACCATCGCCATGAGCGAGCCGACCACGACGAGCCACCAGCCCGCCCATGCCCAGCGTTTGCCGCGCAGCGTCTGGCCCAGCGAAAGCTCGGTGATGGCATAGCCGAAACCCATCGCGACCAGCGTCGGGAAGACGTAGCCCATGACCGAGCCGTGTGCCGTAACCGAGCGGTAGTAGAGCTCGGGCTGGCGAAGCCATGCATGCAGCGGGGAACGCACGTACATCTGCCACGCGCCGAGCAGCAGCGCCACGCCGAAGGTCGCGAACGCGAACCAGAAGTGCGCAAGCACGAGACGTCGGTTATTTAACACAGCTGAGTCTCCGGTCAGTTGCCGCGAGCTTGTCGAATTCGGCGCGATCGATCGCCTTCACATTGGCCCACATCGCTTCGTGACCTGTGCCGCAGTACTCGTGGCATGGCATCAGATGCTCGGCCGGCTTGTCGAACTTCGTCTTGAAGGTCGATATGTAACCGGGCTCGACCATGGAATTGATATTGGTATCGGTGACGAGAAAGCCATGCACGACATCGGCGCTCGTCACACGAAACGTCAGCGGAGTGCCGGCCGGAACGAGAATGCATTGCGGCGTGAACGAGTATTGCTGCGCGACGACGCGCACCGTCACTGAGCCGTCGGCTTCGCGGGCGGTACCGAGATTGCTCTCGATGAATTCGCCCGTCACGTGCAGCGTCGTCGGGTCGATGGTCTCGACGCGCGACGGCGGCATCATGGTCCAATGCAAACCCGTATAGACGACCATGGCGACGAGCACCACGATGAGGCCGACCGCAACGATCGCCCAGTTGCGCTCGATGCGCTCTACGACGTCCGCGCCGTCCGAGTGGCCGGGGTGGGGAGTGTTCGACATGTCGTTCGATCAGTAAATGACGCCGCGAGGTAGAAAGACGAGGAAGTAGAACGCGAACCACAACGCGATGACGATGGCCGTGGCGATGCCCGCAACGGCGAGGGCGCCGCTCGGCCCGGAGCGGACGATTTCCTCGACCTTCCGGTCATCGCCGGGCTCGACCGGCGCGCGCACTTCGTTGCTGGTGTTCATGGCGTCCTCCAATCAATACAAGGCAGCGGAGCGCAGTGCGTTCGCTTCTTTCGCCGAGACCGGCGCGCCGCGGTTGCCCCAGGCGGTCCGGATATACGTGACGACAGCAGCCACTTCATCGTCGGTCAGCGATTGCGCGAAAGGCGGCATCCCGTACGGCATCGGGTTGCGGGCCGTGCCGGGGGCGTATCCCCCGTTGAGCACCATGCGGATCGGATTGACGGCCGATGTCATTTGAATCGACTGGTTGTTCGCAAGCGGCGGGAAGTCGGGCAGCTTGCCCTCGCCGGACTTGCCATGACAACTGGCGCACTGCGCCTGATAGATCTTGCCGCCGAGCGTGAACAGCAGTCCCCGTTCTTCGCGCGATACGTTCCCGTTCGAACCGCTGGTCGCTCCGCCGTGTTGCGGCAACGACTTCAGGTAGACCGCCATCGCACGCACGTCGTCGTCGGACAGGTATTGCAAGCTGTCGTAGACGACTTCCGCCATCGGTCCATAAACGGCCCCGCGGCGGGAAACGCCTTTTTGCAGCAGATCGGCGATGTCGGAGATGGTCCAATCGCCGAGACCGGCCTCCTTGTTCGACGTGAGCGATGGCGCGTACCAGTCCTGCATCGGAATCAGACCGCCTTCGAACGCCGTCGATTCGGAGCTGCCTCCGAGCGCGTTGATAGCGGTGTGGCACATCGAGCAGTGGCCGAGCCCGTCGACCAGATAGGCGCCGCGATTCCATTCGACCGAGCGGGTCGGGTCGGGCTGGTATTCGCCCTCGTGGAAATAGAGCGTGCGCCAACCGATCAGAAGTTGCCGGTTGTTGTACGGAAAGCGCAGCTCATGCGGCCGATTGGGTTGCCGCACGGGCGGCACGGACTTCAGATAAGCGAAGATCGCGTCACTGTCGGCCCGCGTGACTTTCGTGTAGGCACCGAACGGCATCGCCGGATAGAGCAGCGCGCCGTCGCGCGAGCGGCCGGTGTGCATCATCGAGTAGAACTCGTCGGCGCTCCATTGCCCGATGCCGGTTTCGTTATCGGGTGTGATGTTCGGCGAATAGAGGGTACCGAACGGTGTCGGCATGGGCCGGCCACCGGAAAAAAGCTTGTCGCCCGGTTTCGTGTGGCACGCGATGCAGTCGCCGGCGCGCGCAAGATATTCGCCGCGCTTGACGGTATCGGCCGCCGTGGGGCTCGGGCCTTGAGCGAACGCGACCGTGCATGAGGCAGCGAGCACGAAAGGTGCGTAAAGGCTCGTCAGCCTGTGTCGAAGGAAGAGGAAAAATGCGGACACCGGATACTCCGTCATTGCGGTTCGCTGCCGCACGCGAGCGGCAATTTCAGGCTTCCCCTGGCGACGGGCGCCGGATTGGCCGGTCCGGGCGATGCCGCGAGCCACGCGGCAACCGCCGTGATGTCATCGTTCGAAAGACGCGATGCGACGGTATGCATGCAATCGGGCGCGACCGATTTGCGCGTGCCGTAGCGCCAGGCGCCGAGTTGTGCGCTCACGTACTCGGCGTGCAATCCGAGCAGTCCCGGAATGCCGGGCTCCCTGCCGGTCAGCGCGGCACCGTGACACGCTGCGCAGGCGGGAATGTCGTTCGCCGGATCGCCGCTTTTCACGAGCTGCTCGCCGCGCGCGAGCAGCGCAGCCGGGATGGCCGGTGTCAAAGGCGGCGGATAGGGGGGACGCTGAGCGGCGAAGTAATCCGCAATCTTGCGCAGATACGCATCGGGCAGATAGGCGAGCAGGTAGTTCATCGGCGGGTATTGCCGCTGCCCATCGCGAAACGCGATCAACTGGTTGTAGAGGTAGCCGGCCGGCTTGCCCGCCAATCGCGGGAAGTAATCGTTATTGGTGCCTTCGCCGTGCCCACCGTGGCAAGCGGCACAGCCCAATACGCGGGCCTCCATGGTATCCGGCGCGCGTTCGCCAACACGATCCTCAGCGCGGGCCATGCTCATCCAGACAAGGCACGACAAGGCGACAGCGACAGTTCTTCTTAGCATCAGTCATCGTCTCCGGCGACGGATCGATAGGCGACTCGGCGTACGCGAGGGCACGTGACGATGCTCGCCCGGTTCCACGACGATATCGCGACCCAACCATTGCGGCCCCGAAACTGCACCATTAAACCAACATCGCTACGGCCAGCCCTTGATCCATGTCATGGACAGTGCCGATTTGCCGCAGGGCACCCTCGCCGCCGCGCGCCGTCTGGCCTGAGCCGCAACGGGCTGTCGCGGCCGATGCCAATGCAAACGCGCAGTGCGACGGTTGGCCGCGGCCGATCGAGTGACAACGGCCCGCCAAACAGCGAAGCTTGCTTCAAATGCATTGAGGAGAACGAAATGTTAGTCGCTCGCGAGCGTGCTTCCGAACGGTACGGATACGAGGTCCCGCATTCCTCGACGACGGCCAGGCCGCTGCCGGCCGAATCGTGCAAGCGTTGCGCAATGCGGCAGTTTTGCGCAATGAACCCTGACGATCTGGCGTGCACCCGGGAAATGGACGATCTCGTGCTCGCCTATCGCCAGATCAAGAAGGGCGAGGCACTCTATCGCGTGGGCGATACGTTCAAGAACGTCTATGCGGTGCGCACGGGCTCCTTCAAGAAGGTAACCCTGCTGCCCGACGGTCGCGAACAGGTCACCGGCTTTTATCTTGCCGGCGAGCCGCTGGGACTCGACGGCATCTCGAACGGGCAATGCGCGAGCGACGCGATCGCGCTCGAAGACAGCAGCGTATGCGTGATGCCATTTCAGCTGCTTGAATTGCTTAGCCGCGAAGTGAAGGCGGTGCAGCATCATGTCTATCGCATGCTCTCCGCGGAGCTCGTACGCGAGAGTGGCCTCATGCTGCTGCTGGGTACGATGACGGCCGACGAGCGTGTCGCGAGCTTTCTGCTGGATCTGTCAGGGCGGTTGCAAGCGCGCGCCTATTCACCGACGCAATTCGTATTGCGCATGACGCGCGAGGAACTGGGCAGCTTTCTCGGTATCAAGCTCGAGACCGTGAGCCGATCGCTCTCGCGCTTTCAGAAGGACGGATTGATGGAGGTCAACGGCAAGGATATCCGGATTCTCGATCTGCGCAGATTGAGTGAGGCGCAGCAGGGGCGGTGTCCGGCTTAGGCTGCACGGAAACACGGCGGGCGGCGAACTCAGCCTGCCCCGCCCGCGGTGGCACGCGCCTTGCTGGATATGCGGTATGACTAGCGATGCGGAGGTTGCATCATGATTCAGTTCGTACGATTCAAGCGCGCTCGAATAGGTGCCCTCGTCGCCGCGCTGACGCTGCTCGGTGGGTGCACGCTCGGCGGTGCGGCGGCGGGCGGCTACGCGGGCAACAAGCTCACACATGGCAGCACCGCGGGTACAGTGGGCGGTGCGGTTGCAGGCGGCATCGTCGGCTATGAACTGGGCAAATAAATCCATGCAATGAAAAAGCGAGGGCCTACCCTCGCTTTTTTTGCAGATTAACGAGCGCAAACAGCGGACGCAAAAACCTACCGTCGGCAGCGCACTTCCGCCCCGCTCATGCTTCGAAGCCTCGGATCATGCCGGCGGCCACCGTATGATGCGTGGCCTCTTCGATGAGCACGAACGCGCCCGTCGCCGGCTGCTCGTCATACACGTCGCACACCACCGGCTTTTGCAGCGTCAGCGACACCCGTCCGATGTCGTTCATCGTCAGCGCATGCCGCTCGCTCGTG
>Ga0105239_10002714_pt1 | contig 22270 bp, 30 predicted proteins | sample KBSC44metaG_FD_92761 | JGI IMG/M metagenome (GOLD analysis project Ga0105239, IMG submission 92761) | Corn rhizosphere microbial communities from Kellogg Biological Station, Michigan, USA - KBS C4-4 metaG | ecosystem: Host-associated > Plants > Roots > Rhizosphere > Soil | place: Michigan, USA... | reverse complement strand
CTAAATAGAGGTACTATTAGGCCTAGTTTAGGCCTTAGATTATTTCTAGGGGCTGTTGCTCTAGAAACGCAATTAAAAATAATTGTGTCTTTTGAAGTTAACTGATTGTCATTGTAAATCTATATTATTTTACACTAGCGCGGGCACAACTTTTAGTGCACACCTCCGTACTTATCCCATTAATTGGCCCGGGGAACCAACTTTACCTGCAGAGTCGTCGTATTAATATCTAGCCTTCGCACCATTATTATCCCCGTCCGCCTTTCCTTGAGATTTATTGCCACTAACTAAAGTTAAACCTATTATAGCTAGTAGTCTCCACCTAACCCAAGAAGTAAAATCCGAGAATGCCAGAGGACCGACTCTCGTCGAACCCCTAACTCTTAGCGGGATAACTAGCAAGCTGACTTTGTAACTCCTCTTAGATAAAGTATGGAGCACTTTAAGGCCGGTATCGACAATAGATGCCTGTGAGTTTCCCTAGGCTTTGCATTTAGTCCGCGTATAGGTCAGCTAGTAGAGAAGAATGACGAAATCATTGCCTACTACCTATGCCCTTGATATTACTGCAAGATCGCAGGACCCCCTTACTCCAAGGCCGAGGATGCGACCAGCCTCGAGTAGTTAGTGTAGTCGCTAGTGCACCCCGAAACGAGGGTTCAAACCTTAGTTAAGGAGTAGGCAGATTCGTTTCGATCCTTCAGGGGCTCTTAGGACGTTGAAGGCGAACCCCCTAACACTCGACCAGGGTAGTTTTCGGCAGGTAGCTTGCAAATAAGTGGGGGCCTCAGGCCTCCACTCCAGTAGGCCCCTGGGAATCTTCTAAAGGCTTATTTGGCTGCGCCGTTTGTCTGGGAGGCCAAGCGAAACTAGGCCCACAATGGGTTACAAACTCCGGAAGAACACCCGACTGGTGGGGCTTTATCGACAAGTACAATATTTGCCTAGGACCCTTCGCATTTATATGCTTCGATCCAAGGCTTATTGAACTGTAGCTAATCTTCAAATACGAGGTGCGAATCTTCCTCAACCCTAGGCCTACAATGTAGCAGGAGCAGGAGTTTGATTTCCCAAGAGGGATTTTGGTCGTCCTCTGGCCCATTTTCTAAGTTTTCATTTCACCGATCACGAAGGTTAGGGCACAGGGTAGCTGGCATTTTCCGCGACACCAGCCCCTCTTGTGGACCAGTACAGAATAGATATGTAGCCAGAGACGACCGGCAGGTCCCATGGTATCTGTCTTCAGACTTTTCCCAGCATCCCCGCTGTTAGGCCAAAATGGCAGTTGCACCGACTTCGACATGGGGCAGAGCCAGCGTGGTTATTAACTGTGTCCTTTTATCTCTTGCCTGGATCACGACCGTCGCTCGAGTGTTTGTACGAAGAAAGATTAAAGGGTTGGGTCTGGACGACTATCTAATGTGCCTTGCACTGGTAGGCCACTGCTGAGCCTTTCAAGTCCAATGCTGACGAAACTGACATATAAATCAATTAGGTTATCTACACCGTGGACATACCACTTGTCCTCCTCGGCCTCTATAATGGCGTAGGATCTTATGACAAGGACCTGAACGACTATTATCAAGAATCTGGTAGAAAGGTGGGTGCAGCAACTAAATCTTTATTCTGGCGGGTTTATAATATGTCTAGTGGACTGTCATCTCTCAGATGATCTATATTGCCACCATTGCGCCGATTAAGTGTAGTATCTGCGTTGCGCTTCTGAGGATCACAACCCAACGCCGAATTAAATACGCACTCTATACCATTATTTTCATATCTGTCGCTTCCGCAGCCATCACGGAGGTTGTTATTCTTAGCTGGTGTAAGCCGCTCAGCGCCCAGTGGAAGCCCGCACAGATTCCGACAAAGTGTGGAAGTTTCTCCATTATTACAAGCATCAGCTATTTCCTTGGTGCTACATCTATCGCCACGGATTGGGCATGCGCTATTCTCCCGGTGGTGATCTTCTGGAACGTGCAATTGAAAAGAAGAATCAAGGTGTCCCTTGTTACCGTTCTCTCTCTAGGTGTCTTGTGAGTTGAGTCGTCCCAGCTTTGACGAGGCTAAAACTTTACAGAGCCAGCACAGCGACACTCGTTCGTTTCGCATTCGTCCTTAGTATTACCAGTCAAATGAACTATCTTTTCAGCGTTTCCAAGGTAACAATCTGGGGTACCATCGAAAGCGGGATCGGCATAATCGCTGGATCACTCGCGACTCTTCGACCGCTGCTGAAGCATATTCCATTCCTCAGCTATGCAGGCATGGGTGCGAGGTCAAGAACCTCCGACGCACTCTACCCAAATTCATACAGACTTGAGCGCGTCGACAACTTATCACGAGCTTCTGGATACAAAGCAATGTGCGCAGGCACAGATGGGGGCCCCCGAGATCCTTCGGACGCAGAAAGCCAGAAGCATATCTTGAAAGAGACGACTCTCATCATCCAGCATCAGGATCGGGACGATGTTGATATGTGAAGTGGTACCGAGAGATGAACCATTGAGTCGGAGAAGGGTGGGAACATATGAAAACAGGCATAGTCAGAGACAACGTAATAGTGGGAGATTTGGTGGAGGGCCGAGGCAGCGGTAGACGACAATGGCGACATTTAAACGTAAAGCAGTGCGCAGTACCGAGTACCACGTACTAGTAGCTTGGAATTGCAGAAATAAGTCCATTGCGGCACCGCTACCGTACTGTGCCAGACGAAAGAGACCCGTTTCCAGATCCTGCACCCAAGCGCACACTCTTTTTTTGGAGCCAATCGTCCAGTGCAGCTGATCCGTTTTCGACACCTTGGCCGCTTTCTATGCACAAGTAGATTAGCCTAAATATCCACAAATTTGACGCCCTGGCTGGTGTAAGGATTAGACTCACGCTTCCAACCCGAAAAGGGTGTTCGTGGGTTCCAGTGCGGTCCGTTGATACCAACAGTCCCGCACTCCAAGGCACGGCTAAAACGTAGGGCTCGGCCTATGTCACGAGTCCAGATGAATCCTCCGAGTCCATACTCCGAATCATTTGCCTTCTCGAGCACTTCATCGTCAGTCTTGAAGGTATCAATAACAAGAACTGGCCCGAAGATCTCCTCTTTCAGAATCCGAGCATCCGGTTTCGGGTCAATGAAGACGGTAGGTTGAACGTAGCAACCTTGATCCCTAAACCCTTCACCACCGGTCAGCAAAGTTGCTTCCGACTTTCCAGATTCGATGTACGAAAGAACTGTCTCCTTCTGACGACCGTGAAATAGAGGCGAGCTCCAGGTGGCTTGATGCAGCGGGTCAGAACCTAGGTTGACGCGGTATCTCTCGACCACAGCCAGTATCTTGGGGACTAGCAGGTCTCTGATCGACTCATGGACATACAGCCGTGTGGACAACATGCATCCCTGCCCGTTGAGCGTGAGGAACCCTGATGCGGCCTGGGCTGCTGCATCAAGGTCTGCGTCAGGGAATACGATGATTGGCGACTTGCCCCCCAGCTCCAGCGTCACACTCTTTAGGTTGGATTTTGCAGCCGCAATCTGCACGTGGCGTGCAGTAGCAATACTACCTGTAAAACTGATTTTCCTGATTTTCATATGTCCAGCAAGAGCAGCCCCGGCTTCGACGCCGCCGGTGATGCAATTTATGACACCGGGTGGGATACCTGCCTTGACAGCCAGCGAAACGACAAACAGTGTCGAAAAGGGATTAGTATCACTGGCTTTCACAATGACTACATTGCCCGCAGCTAAAGCCGGCGCTATCTTCATGAAGTAGCATATAATAGGCCCATTGAAGGGAGCGATTGCAGCACAAATTCCATAGGGCTGACGTATTATATACTAATGCCATGCCACAGCAGTTAGTTCCGCACATTGGGCGGTTATGGGTGACAGCAGCAGATTTGCTCACCTCGAGGCTGCCATCGTTTGCGCTGACAACTTCCCCGGCAAATGAAGTGATCAAATTTGCGTAATCTGGGGACCATTAGGTTCAAATAAATGAGCTGGGGTGGATGGTTCCGCCTTACAAATAAGCTCATCGGCTCCATGGGTGACCTCAAAGGTGCTAAAGCCGCGGGTTTTCCCGGTCAGGATGGCTTCGAGCCAGAATATCTGCTCCGCCTCCTGTCGGACGAGCTCCGCATATCTTACGAGGGCATTCCGGCGTTCCCTCTATCGCCCTACGTTAGTATGTAGAAGCAAGAATGTCAATGTTACGAAAATGGGGCTCAGTACCTCGCCCAAGGCTTGCCAAGCTCGCAGTCCTTTGGATGCAGACTCAACTGCAACGTCGACATCTTCTGCATTTGCCCACTGTAAGCCTGGCGAAGGAAAATCAGTCGTGGAAATCCTCCTTCGTTTAGTGTCTTACTGTCCGTTATCAACGCATCGTTGACAGCTGATCGCAAAGACTGGGTTTGTGCCTCACGACTATCAATCCAATTTCCATCGATAAACAATTTCGACGGGATTGGATATTTTGTTAGGTCGAATTGGACGTCAATCATGTCAAAAGTTGTTGCCTATGTATACCAAATCAAGGAGATTTCGAGTGTGAGGGCAGGTGTGAAAAAATAATATGGAAGGGAGCGGATGTGCTGCTTGTGGGCCCAGATATATGGACTATATATCTTGTCACTAATGGAGAAGGCATGGCGAGCGGGGGTTGTTTCGTTCGGTCGGAGTAGTACATAACTACAGTAGTGCCTGTCGTTCTGTGCGATCCGGTTCGGTTCAACTCACGACCAAAGACGATATAAGCTAGAGGTGCAGATGTTGGTAGTCTCCATATATATGCCATATTACTAGGCCAGGCTCTCTACGCGGACGATAAAATCGTACGCATGCTTTGGTTCCCTATCGCAAACAATATGTCTGTTGTAGGAAAGCGCGTTTTTATTACCGGGGCGGCCTCGGGGTTGGGAAAAGCCATCTCATTGGCTTTCGCAAAGGCTGGAGCATATGTCGCAGTCTGCGATGTCGATGAGAAAGGTCTACAACAAGTCATTGTTAGTATACAACCCATTGGCAAGGTGACCGGTGTTCGAGCCGATATTTCACAAAAGGCGGAAGCTATCTCTGCTTTCGGGGATGTTGTCAAGCAATTTGGATCGGTGGATGTTTTGGTCAATTGTGCTGGTATTATGGATCGATTTGCGGGCGCGGGAGAGACAGACTACGATCTGTGGGACCGGGTGATCGGGGTCAATCTCACTGCTCCATTCATCCTTTCCAAAATCGCCATACAGGAGTTCCTTCGTGCCGACCGCGATACTGGGGAGGGAGGCACTATCCTCAACATCTCCTCACTGGCAGCGATCAAGAGTGGCTTTGGCGGCGCCGCTTATGCTGCCAGCAAAAGTGGCCTTGTTGGATTGACCAAGAACACAGCTGCTCTCTATCATTCTCGGGGCATTCGATCCAATGCCATTCTCCCAGGTGCAATGAGAACCAACTTCGTCAACTTCCCAATCGACACCAAAGTTGATCCTCATGGTCGGGAGGTTGCAGCCAAAATCAGTGAATCCAATCCTGGAGCAATCGATCTTGACAAAGCGGGAAATCTTATGGTATTTCTGGCCAGTGACGAAGGCAAGGATATCAATGGCGCAGTCATTTCTCTCGACCGCGGCTGGTCTACATACTAGCTATAACACCCGAGCACGACGGCGGTTTCCATCTCTACGACGATGGCGCGATAGTAATAGCTGAACAAGAATTGCAAGTTTAAAATCAAGATTCTAGTTAGTTAGAGGCACCGGCTTTCAAGCATAGACAATTTCGTGGAATCACCTCGGGCACAGGTATAATTTACGTAATACCTGCTAGGAACACCGTCTGACATGCCCCAAAGCATAGTCCACTAAAATGCATACATATCCGGCCAAGGATAACATTCCGGTGCGACAATCGTATATTCACGACGCATTTGTGACATTGCCCTAGATGCCTCTAAACTTTAGGCCGACTTGCACTGTTAGATTTAACTTAGCCATGTACTCACCAGCGCCTTGGACGATTGCCTTCCACACTAGCCAGGTGGTAGGATTTGAGCTTCAAGGAGCGTCCACAGTGACTAGGCGTCAGATACTGTGACCCCTATCAAGGCTAGCCAAGCAGGGTTATCTGCTAAGACAGCTGCCGTGAAGAGCTTCAAAACCGGTTTCAGAGCCTCCACTGAGAGCGGTGATGTGCAATCATGAAAAGTATCTAGTATGCACAGCAGCAAAGAGGCGGATCACACTGGTAGCGCTGGGAACCGGATTTATCGTACTGAACGATCTGAATCTTGTAGATTAACGTGTATCTCATTCGGGACAGGCTAAGCCGAAGCGTCAATCATCAAAGGGACGCCGCACTCGCTAGCGTGTTTTCTTTCATCGTCCTTAAACTAAGCTGAACCGCCTTCACATCGCAACTTTTATCGCAACTTCAGCCTTAATTGGAATTCCGTGCTTTGTCAGCGACAGACGACGTGTGGACATCGACCACGATATGTCTCAGGAGAAGGTCATATCAGCGGATCAAATTAAGAAGCATCAAGCGCACGGTAATCTATGGATAGCTATCCACGGCAATGTCTACGATGTCAGTGAATTCATGGAAGACCACCCGTATGTAACACAAACCGTGCTTTCGCCGTTCCCAGTCTATCTCAAATACTAGGTGCTATCTCACTGACTCCGGTTTTTTGACAGTGGCGGAGCCCACTCCCTGCTTGATCAAGCTGGAATTGACGCAACAAGCGCCTTTGAAAACGTGGGACACAGTATCAATGCTCGTGCACGTATGGAAGACTTTCTAATTGGCAAAGCCGGTGCTTTGGTGGGAATTTATCCTTTTGCTTGCCTCCTCTCCGTTTTCAATATTCTCTCCATTTATTCTGGAAGCGTCACTGCTCTTGCCCTATCGCCGGGCGTGATTTCTCGCATTAGTCATCTGGGGCCTGCTGTAACGCCCACCAAAGTATTCCGTACTGTGTTTGTGCAAGTTGTTAGAAATCGTTGGTATGACACTGACCGTCTTGGTTTTAGGATTCGGATAGTCGATATTCTTCGGCAGACTTCATGAAACTCCAAGAGGAGGGTTACAGTCTTCTCCAAAAGATAGGAGCCCTGGCGGTCCTACTATTGCTGGCGACATGGCTGCTGACCAGTCGCAAGTAGTGAATGCTGCCATACTGAGTACTCAGGAAGAAGATATCACTTTAAGCGATATTGGGCCATCAATTATTGTGTCATACAATAATTTCTTTCCGCCCGATAAATTAGAAATGCTGGAGAGGTTTTCCAACATACAAGGCAGGGATATATACGACCTTCACATATATACGTATGGAGCTTAGACAGGTTGTATATAATCCTAGCGAAATTCAGCAATACTAAAAAAGATGTTTTTATGACCCAATATATTCCATGATGATCAAGAATTGTCTAAACACCAATCGCCTCAGTTATATCGGTAAAATTACACCAAAAGGGCAATTCAATGAATGTAGATATCAGCAAAACATTGGTGGTAATGCGAAGGTTGGTACTGTTGGATCGCAACTGCCCCAAACCCTGTGCGATATAGCCAGCTCAAAATCGTGCGCTTGTCCTCCTTGAAAGCACCTAAAATTGAAAGTCTGCTGTACACAATCACTTAGAGAAAACAAGTTTTCAAATCCTCTGGAATGAGCTCGGTGCGGTCCTTGAACTCGACGATGGCATTAGGTGTTGGCCTCCGGCTGTTCGCGTAGCGTATGCCCTGTTGGACCTGTTCTACGCTCAGGTTCCTAATTCGCATGTCGTAGCGCATCAGGAAAAGCGACAGCAACGTCTTCACTTCGTTGGCTGCGAAGAATCGCCCTGGGCAAGCGTGTTTGCCATGTCCGAAATGAAGGTTTCTGTCGCTCGTCATGACAAATTGATGCTTAGTGCCCTCCCCTTCAGTAGCCCTTAGCTTGTGCATCCGCCAAGGATCGAAGGTATTCGGATCCTCAAAGGTTGCCATTTGATAGGCAATTTGATTAGTGAATATATGTGTTCCCTTGGGCACCTTGGTGCCGTCCTTGAATTGCCAATCTTGTAGAGTAACGCGAGCGTTCTTTACTGTAACCATGTTAGAATGTCATGCAAACCAGCGTGTTTTGAGAAACCTTACAACCGGCACTTGGCTGAAAGCGTGTAACTTCAGTCATGAAACTGTCCATCTTACTTAGAAAGGTCAGTGCTTGCTTGCTCCAGCCTCCTTCTTGGCGGAAGATGGTGATGATCTCTTCTCGCAGTTCGTCCTGATATTGTGGATGTAGCGCAATGGCGTAGAGAATCTCGGCACAGGTAGAACTGCTTGTATGTACAGCGGCAACGTTAATGTGCATCATCCGGTAGAAAAGTCGGCCAGCGTCCAATTCCTGGTCGCTTGCGTAGTCTATAACCCATTGAACCATATCGTCTTGTTTCACCCGCTGGCTCGTCTTGCCATCAGCACGGGCCGCCTTTTCTTCTTTGACACGTTGCTCCAGCATAGGCATAAGAAGCTTTCGAGCAATATGCTGGGTTTCATATAACTTAGTTGACCACCACATCACAAGCGGCTTCATGATATCAGGCCATCGTCTGACTTTGTCAGCCCCACCAAAAAGAACGTAGGTGTACTCGACCGAGAGTTTGTGGAACTCTTTGTTGCGAGTCAGGGGAATGTTAAACAGCAAGCGATTTGCTGTTCGAGTAACGATATCGAAGCAGGTCTGGAGTCCATTGCAAGGGGTCCAGTCTTTAACAGATACGTCAGTGATATGTCAGGATACTGGGACAGGGACCGACCTTTTGCAACGCCTATAAATTCCTCTACAGCCAGTTTTCCTTCTTCGACAATATCGGGGAGCTTGGGACCCAGAGCCTGAGTCAACGACTTTTTGATTGGTAGATCAAAATGAAACTGGTCGACGGCCACGCTTTTGTGGAGAGTATGTTCGAGTTGCATAACCTGCCATCTCTAATTAGCTATGGTCTTAAGAAAAACCTCTTGAGGACGACCAGCTGCACATTATAGAACTGGCTCCTCACTTACCACGTTGCTCGCAACTAAAGCGCTCACATGGGTGTCTGGCGCTCGAACTAATTCTTCAAAATATTTCTGGGCCACAACATAGCGTGGCCCCTCCGGTGTGTCTAGCATGTAGTTGAGTCCATGCTTAGAATACCGCTCCCATCCGACATTCAAGATGGCCATTTGATCTTTCATGTACGTCTCACGGTCTGAAAGTCGACCGAGCAGACCCGGCTTGGTTGAAACTCGCAGCCATGGCGCGTCTGGATATCTTCTTCTCCCCTGAAATAACCCCCAGACAATCAGTGCGAGCAGAGCCAAGCTGATGGTGACCCGTGGAGAGACATCATCAAAATGTTCTGTGAGTAGGGCCATGGATGCAGATACCTAATATCACCTGAAAAGTCTAGTGTAAGATAATTCAAACCTCAACTGTTCGTACGCAGACCATTTATTACAAAAGCATATATCATATGGAAGATAGGTACTTAATAGGAATCAGATTTCGCGGAGGCCTGTGTCTAGTCTTTCATTTGCAGTCGTAAATTTCTGTACGGAAATTTATACCAGCACTCGGGCACCTATAAATGCGACCATCACTGAATACTGTGGCAAGCATTATATTCCGGGGCACAGGAGCCTAGTGCATCAAGCAAGCCTTTGTTATTGCCTCGCTCTAAAACGGCATCGTACTTTTCGACGTGACCTTACCCAATGAAGGACAAGCTTAGAGTATATGTTGATTCGTTTACCTTGCTTTACGGAGAACTTCCCGCAGGATGGGCTCCACACTGTCCCCACTGCAGCGCCGACTCATGTAACCCGTGTAGAAGAGATCGAAATCTGACGATTGTTCAAATTATGAATGACAGCATACGGGTACATGTCCACGCAGATGATCTTTTGAGTGACATGGATACGTGCGAAAACAATGACCAAGTCTCAAAACCCACTCCTGGGGCAGTTGACTTGAGCTCGCCACTCTTGACATATGGACTGACAATTGAAGGCCACGTAAGTCTAAAATCAGAATAGATATCACTGCTGGCCTTACGAGGCTTCATATTAGAGTGTGTCTGACTTGCATACACCCTCTACATGCTTAGACGAATAGTCTTACTTTGGTAGCACGTGACCCACCATTGTCGTTACTTAGTATTCACAACCCACGTTGTCCTCTCGAATGGCTAAGCCAATGACTGTAATGGTATGTAACTCCACGGTTAAACTTTAGGGGCTGGAGGGAGCGAATGTTGACAAGCTGCGAGCCACAAGAAACAGGTCCCGAGCTAAGAAGGCTAGATGAGAAGGAGTACACAAATTGGAAAAGACTACATGAGTTTGGAATGAAGACGTCATCACGTAAATTTAAAGGTCTAGTCCGCACTTTACGCATATCCTCTAGGTGCCTCTCGTTGTTGACACAATGATGGTGGCCCGAACACATAGTGACAATATCAGCAGAAGCAGATGGCTAACCGCCACCGCTAACTTTCTGAACATACCACTTAATGTCTTCTCAAGAGATCAGACATGCCATTCATCAGATCTTCGTTCCAAAATAGCCGTGATGGTGCCATTGTTCAGATGTCAAGAGATTGCCATCAGTATCGCCAAAGTAGTAATATTCCGAATCCCCCCAGCCAACGCAGACTGGATTGAAAATTAATCGAAAAAACAGCCGGTGTGGGTGCAGGCTCGAACTTACTGGTGTTGTGTGGGATGAATATCTTATGACCATAGCTCCGTGCTCGCTCAAGATCCAGCTCTTTTGTCGGGGTCCTAAAGCAATATCGAGCTATGCCCTTCTGTGCCCAAATGGGATTGGAATCTGGGTCTTTCAATTTACCTGGGGCTAACTGTTAGTACATCGTATGGTTCCAGCAGTTCTAGGGAACGTTAAGATCACCTGGGTAATAGCGTAACAGCTCGAGATGCATGTTACTCGGGTCGCTCAGGCTATGAAGAAACTGGCAAGAGTTACTGTCGCCCAACGTCATGCCCATGCACAAATGCTCCCTGGCAAATTTCTCCCGACCATATGGATGAAAGCCGACGTCTTTGCGAAAATCAACCCTGCTATCATGTGACAGACCAAAACTCTGGTAGAAAGGCAACTGTTCTTCCGTGTCCTCCGAGTTGAGTTGGTAATGTAACCAGCTCTTCTCGGTTGGTGGGGGTATCTTGGGCTCCACCGAAAAGAAGGATCCGCTTGGGTCAATCTCGACGATTTCGAAGAACACACCTTCAGGATCAAGTGTCAGTGCAGAAGTTGTCCTTCCCCATTGGCGGTTAATGCTCAGTGGTCCATGAAGAATCTTAATCTTGGGGAAATCCTTTGATATACGCTTCAATTCAGCGTCAACCGATTTGACCAAGAAACTATGTGCTCGGGTTCCAAGCTGGTCATACGTAGCAGGCCACTTCGGGCCGGTTTTTGGCTCTTTAAATTGGCTGAGGATCACATGCATGTATGGGTCGGCTGGTAGCTTGAGAGCTTCTGTCTTGACCAGGTCCTGTGCTGATAGACCTCGAGCCACATAGTACTCAGGTGGGATTTCTTTGCAACATTAGTGTCGGTTTTGCTATTCTTCACACCTTGGGGGTCAAACATACCTTCAGTTGCAGTGAAGCCTTTGTCAATTACGAAGCCATATTCAGTGTACAGTTTCACCTGTGCATCAAGGTCACGACAGGTTTGATAGACACCAAATTGGGATATGAACGTGGTTTGGGACATTTTGAAGGCAGACTGGAAGGCTTCTAGACTGGATCTCTTGTCCTGTTGAGATTGGCGGCCTTTATATAACAAGAGGATACTAGTAAAGCTAAATATGATCCTACACGCACATAATTTACTGCTTTAGAAGTCCTTTCTGGAAGGGCTGACAACATCGTTCAAAAACGATTTAAAAGTCTGGGGGGCGAGAGGAACTCTACGCTACTTTGCAGGACAATTTTCGGCCGAAAAGTCGACCCCCAATGGAGGCCGTATATTAAACCTCAGTCCCCCCAGGCTGCTTCAGGATATAACTCCTTCCAATCCTCATCTATATCCATATTCTTTGCTCTACGGTTGTGCAGGGATTAAAATGACGACAAGAACAGGTGGTTGCTTATGCGGTGCTGTCCGCTACGAATGTTTGGGAGAACCAATCGACACGGTATGTCCAGCCCCTGGAAACTTGAAATGTGCGATCAGAGTACATGACTGATGGACCAAAGTCGATTTGCCACTGCCCGTGGTGTAAGAAGCTCAGCGGTGCCGTCTTTGCGTCACAAATCATCGTTCACAAGGACAACTACAGAATCACCGCTGGCGAACCAAAGTACTACAGTCTACCACACGAAGGAGACTCTTATGGCAATTGGTTCTGTGAAACGTGCGGTGCGACTGTAGGCCGCGATGCATCGCCATTTCCAGATATCAGAGTGGTTAAACTTGGTACACTCGACAACATTGAGGACATGAATTGGGCAAAGCCGAGAAGGGAGATATACACAGAGGCGCGAGTGGCTTGGGTACCGCGTTTCGAGTACGCTAGTCAAGTTCCGAGGACTACCAAGGAACTATTAAATGCCAGTAAGGAGGACAGCAAAACAGCCCCAAGCTGAAAAATAGGCATTACATTCCCACCTGTATGGACGTGCAGCTGCTCTGATACTCTACAGAGCCTTCAGATACCTTGGACTAGATAGTCGGTTGTTGGATTGCTGTGACATGCATGCAATGTTGAACGTACCGAGTTGAAAGAAACATTCTAGGTGACCAACATGTTGCGCTCAAAGAACCTGTTGTAATCATCAGCTGATCCAAGACTACATCTTGCGCGGTCTCGACGGAGGAATTGATTGTTATAAATACACAGTCACATGGGCTTAGCAGTCACGCAGGCTCGGCGGCGATATAAACACTCCCTCCCGTTTCATAGTGTCCACAAAGAGCTTCAGCAAATGTTACAGTTTTCTTGGTCATGATACTGACATAGCTATGCCCAATACTGAGGCTCAGTACGATGCTTGTGGCCTTTATCGTAAATCCTCGACTCTCACTAACTAGCGTTTTTACCTGTCCTGCCAGGTTGTGTCCAGAGCGGGGCCGAGGGGGCGCATGAATCTTCTTTGGAGCCGTTTTCTGCCGTAAAGATCCCAAACACACTCTGAAAGCTGTCGTCCGCCAACGATCCTGCTGAGGTTGGCTGAGGGTTATATGTCCTGAGTTTAGCACCCTCATTTGTGTTTCTACTATCCCTGTCTCTTGAAGTCCTGCAAGCCTCTACAATTGAAATTTACTAGCCATCATGTTCAACACCTCCATCTTGACCGACCCCTTTCAGCGCGTTGACCCCTTTCAGCACCCAACGATAAATATTTCCTGGAGATCGGAGCAATTCGAGGCATTCTTGCCCTATCTGGGTGTAACTGTATTTTTCCTGCTGCTAGCTGTCCAACTCCAACCATCACGCAACAAAGCACCCATTATAAATCCTAAGAAATGGTCGGAATGGAGTTGGGAACGGCCGATGAAAGATTTCGCATTCGGAAGCAAAGCCATGCTTTCGCAAGCTTACGCAACTCTTGGTGACAAGCCTTTCCAAGTATACACCAGTCAAGGAATGATGACTGTTCTCAGTCCGAAATATATCAACGAACTCAAGAACGATAATCGGCTCAGCTTTCCTCAACACACCCATCGAGCGTTTCTTGGGGATATTCCAGGTTTCAATGCTTTCGACCAGAGGACGCGTAAGCCTTGGTATCTGGGCTTTGGACAGACTGTACGTGGAGGTTTATTCCTGATTCAAATTGCCAACAAACATCTCAATGCCTATCTCAATCAGATGACGATACCATTGTCTGAAGAATGCGATCTAAGCCTGCAACAGCATTTGCCCGCCGATCAAAATTGGCAGGTCATAGACCCAAATCTACAGATGTCTAAGATCATTGCCAGAATGTCATCAAGAATCTTCTTAGGCAAGGAATTTTGCGAGGACGAGCGCTGGATTGAGGCTTCAAGGCAATATGCAATTAATGCATTCTCGGCGCAAGAACGTCTAAGTTTATGGCCTTCTTATTCACACCATGTGGTCCACTGGTTCCTTCCATATTGCAAAACACTACGGAAAAACGCTTCAACATGCCGCGCGATCATTGAAGGCGTGCTCCAGAAACGCAAGATAGAACAAGCTGCCCGGGCAAAGGAGGGGAAACCACCTAAGGAGATCGAAGACTCCTTATCATGGATGCATAAATTGTCTGGAGGCAAAACTTTTGACGCATCCAGAGTTCAATTAGGGCTATCTATGGCCGCGATACATACTACTACCGATTTAACTAGTTGGTTGCTGATATGCATTGCACAGCATCCAGAGATCATTCAGCCTCTCAGGGAAGAGATAATTTCGGTTTTGAGTGCTTCAGGCTGGAAGAAGACGTCTCTTTACAATCTGAAATTGCTCGATAGTGTGATGAAGGAAAGCCAGAGACTGAAGCCGAATGTGCTGGGTAAGATTAAATTCAGCGCGCCTATTTAAAATAGCATTTGAGAGACACGTGCTGACGGAGCTGCAGCTACCATGCGCCGGCGTGTGATGGAAGATATTACACTTTCGGATGGCACGTTCCTCCCTCGCAGAACCATGACATTGGTATACTCACCTCAGATGCGAGATCCGAATCTCTATCCAAATCCAGACGTGTTCGATCCCTATCGATTCCATAATATGCGCAACCTTCCCGGGAAGGAGAATTTGGCACAGTTTGTCACGGCCTCACCACAACACATGGGATTCAGCTATGGGGCACATGCTTGTCCTGGACGGTTCTTCGCTGCAAATGAGGTGAAGATTTTGTTCTGTCATTTGTTGCTCAAGTACGACATAAGGATGGCGAAGGGCAGCCCTGTCGATAGTGTAGCTTTTGGCTTCGCGTTAATTCCCAACCCAAAGGCGAGGATTGAAATCAGGAGGAGAAAGGAGGAGATTGATCTTCTGGCCCTAGGCGGGTGACATGTTATCTAGCCTTGTTAACTCTTTCTCAATCTGGGAGCAGGAGCACGGCGGCGAGTTAGGCAAGATGGACTTTATTTCATCCTCTTGTCAAAGGAGTTTCATCACCATCGTGCTCTCTAATATACTTGAACCCTAAATGGCGAGTATGTCTATAAGCCATCGTTGCCGCTGTGCTTTCCTCCAGTAAATTATGCTCTCCTATTTAAGTAAGCTAATTCTATATACCCGAATTTATTTCGACTGTTCGACTACTATTGTCAGAGTGGATGCCACAACTCCAGGCAGTTAAACGATGTAGAGCATCGACATGAAGTGGCGATATCTTAGGCAGTCCACTATAAGTAACTTGGCCGAAAGTGTAGCCTGGAAGTGATGTTTGAAGGATGGTGTGCTTCAAGGTACTTTTGCCACATTTGCTACTAAAGAACACTGTCTCTTATGGCAGGTATATCGAAGCAGTTGGTTGAAATGCTTCTTCCTCCTCTATAACTAACTATATGCCTAATTCGGTCGCTGGGGCTAGAGAACGCATAATTTTAACAGAACATAGTGATTTATGCTGTAGGGGCTGTTTCGCCTGCGGTCATCTGGAGGGACTTCTATCAGACCCGGTTCATTACTAAGAGTTTCAATACTTACCCCTGCGTCCACTGGCATTGCATGTGCCGTGATCCATTGCGCTTCTTTGCTAAGAAGAAACAACGAGGCTATGCACAAGATTGTTGTTAGCATCTCCCATTGATAGGCAAGTCTGCCTCAAATTGCCAGCCAAGTCTCACCATAACCCACATCCCAGCCAGTGCCCTCGGTCTTGAGCATGGTCCGATTGATTCTTGCTCGTCTTACTGCATCCGTCATCCATTCTCCCTGAACCATGGGGGTGTATACTGGCCCAGGGCACACACAATTGACGCGAATGCCTTCCGGGCCATGTTGAGCCGCCATTGCTTTAGTCATCTGGATAATAGCACCCTTGGTGGTCGGGTAGAGCAGGGACCCGCCTTGGACATACACTATATGATGGGATCGTGTGAGTAAGTAGCTATCATAGGGACTTCGATCATCATATAGACTAACTTACAGCCACTGATAGATGACACGTTTACAATAGCCCCTCGGCCCGCTTTTCTCATCTCCGGGATAGCATATCGCGACATCATAATCATGCTCTTTACATTGATGCAGAAGCCCTGGTCCCATGCTTCTAGATCAACATTGGTTGAATCTCCCTTCGGACCGGTCACTCCGACTGAGTAAGATATTGCATTAGCATGTTTTTGAGAGTGACCAGTTGCAGGACCGCCGAAGACTGGCAATTACCATTGTTGACCAGCAGATTTACAGCGCCGAACACGCCTATTGTCTCGTCTACAACATGTTTGCAGGACAATTCTTTCGATACGTCCGCCTCGATAAAATGTGAGATGCCACCTTCCTCGCCAATAAGACGTTGTGTTTCTTTGGCCCATTCGACATTCAAATCAACAAGAGTAACTTTGGCTCCATGCCGGGCTAGGAGAATGGCGACTGCTCGGCCATTTCCGACTTCATTGCTTGAACGGCATCCGGCTCCTGTCACTATAGCGACCTGACCAGCGAAATCCAGAGCTCTGGAGGGGGCAGCCATTCTATTCAATATTTTCAGGAAGGATTCACACACCCCTAGAACAGCTTTCCTTGAGAACCGGTATATTTGCACGCGAGTCCCCGGTTTTAATATGTGACTGGTTCTGCTTCAGCACGTTGAGCAACCCTTTGAAATGTCCCTGCCGCGGAATGCTTTGACAAATCGTAATTGAACGATATGGGTTGATTACATTCCGCGCACATGCTGGTTTTGACGCTAGAACAATCAATTAGGATGCCTCTCTTTCAGCTTAGATGAAGCAATCCAATAAAAGGAGGTCCAGTCAGATCATCAATCGTGCCAAGGCTAATGAGGAAGCGGAAAGAGCGGGGTTAATGCAGCAAACAGCAAGTGGCTATAAATGAGGGATAGAGCGAAACCCTATCCATAGGCGAACTACAAGAGTCGGTGTGAAGCTTTTGGGCTACCTCGAGTGGCGGGTAAGTATCAAAAGAAGGAGGTCATGAGCTTGGCTGGGAAGTTGATCGGTACCCCATATGACAGTGTTTCGCTTTACTGGTCACCCGCAAAGCCAAATCTCCCCAAAGAATGCCCTAGTTCTCAATACGAAGCCTTGCTGCCCTCAAAATGCTACCATAAATTCCATCCAAAACTACGTTATCTTGATAGATACGTCTTGATGCAGAAGGTCTCGACTTAGATCTCTACGGCGTCTTAAGCCATCATCCACCCTTTGTCGATGACCAGTTCTTCTCCATTGACGCTTGTGGCCGTTATCAGGAACAGTACCGACTCGGCCACTTCCAAGGCTGAGCAGGGTCCTACCGCGCAAGCGTGCATGGGCGCTTGAGCATATGTTTTCTTGCCCGGTGCATACGTGCTTTGGCTGTTCTTGACAATGTTGGTTGTCACGCCGCCCGGCAGGACAGTATTGCATCGAATGCCATCATTCCGGTATATCCAGGCTGTATTACGGCCCAAAGCATTCAGCGCCGTCTTTGCAGTACAATAAGCAGCACCAGACACGGCGCCCCTGAGTGAACTAACTGATGAGATGTTGATGACGACGCCTTTGTGGGGTTCCTCATTTTTCAGCATTTCAGGGATGCCTGCTCGCATCAGATACATTGGCCCGTTCAAATTGACGTCGAATACCAGTCGCCAGAGCTCATTTGGCGTTTCGGTCACACCCACTTTAGGACGACGGTCAGTTGGTGTATCCTTTGGTCAAGAACAACTAGACCCAGAACTTACTCATGTTGTCCATCACGCCTGCATTGTTTACCAAGATATCAAGTCTGCCCCATCTGTCAACAATCTGCTGCAGTGCACGGGTGCATTCCTCCTCTGATGAGACAGAAGCTTTAAGAGGCAGAAAGTCATCTTTAGCTGTTTCTTGGTGGTCGATGGTGTCCATAGAAGCGACCTTGACGCCATGTTTTCGCAATAGCTTCACCACCTCTTCCCCAATGCCCGAGGCACCTCCGGTGACGAGAGAAACCTAGCCAAAGTGTGAGGAACATTTATCAGAAAGGACACCATCTAGTCGTACCTTTCCTGCAAGATGGTAAGTCATCGGGTCTGCTGTGGGAACAATCTCGAGAGAGGCCTTTGCGATAGGGGGTAATAGTAGCCATATAACTAAGCTCTCGCAGGCTTAAGTCGACTTGTCACATTACTTCCAAAACAAATGTCCCGCGGTTGTACATTTCGCTCACAGCCAGGTTATGGCGATAGGTCGTTTCTTAACGATAACGAGCAGCTACTAAAATGAGGTGGATCCAGGATCCTGGAAGAAACTTCACTTGGTGTTGATAGTAGGGGCCTCTCCTAATACGGTTCTAGAAGCCGACCGACCCTTAGTAACATATCTGCCCTCTTATCTCAGTAATCTTACAATGAACGGTTTGAAAATGCCCAAAATCGCTCACACCTATGCTGCAAGGATGGGTTGTTTGTTGTCGTTTGTTGACGACATCGAGGAATTAGTGGGTTACACCCCGGATGCAGCTTTCCTCGGCACGGTCCCCCCGAGTTACCGACAGGGGCGATTCATATTTATAAAGTACTAGCACACGCCTGGAAGCCCAATTCTGTTGCCTCACACTAGTATCTGTGCAAAATCGCTTGGAGCTGCAAACTCTTCAAAACCAAGAAATGGCAGTTGCACAATTGACGGATTCCATTTTCGCCAATCCCGAGCAAGTCATTTTTACCATTGGGCTGCTTTCTTTGGTTGCTGTAGGCGTTCTGGCCCTCAACTCCAGGCAAGGACGTTCTGACTAACTCATACCAGCCGCTTTTGTATTGTGGCGTAATCGCCGTGTACTATATCTACTTTCATCCGCTCGCAGCATACCCTGGCCCAAAACTAGCAGCCGCGAGTTCCTTGTGGTATTTCCGATCTCACGTCCGAGGCACGACTCCCCAGGACATCCTTGCCCTCCACAACGAATATGGACCTATCGTTAGAATCGCACCCGGGGAGCTGTCTTATGTGAGTCCGATCGCATGGAAGGAGATCTATGGCCATAAAAGCGGTGGGCAGCACGAATTTGCCAAGGACAAGAAATATCACGCAGGGTTTGGGAAAGAGCAGAGTCTATTGAACGCCGATCGCGAATATCATGGCGAGCTTCGAAAACAGCTAGCCCACGGCTTTTCAGATAAGGCGCTGAGAGAACAGGAAATCGTCATCCAGGAATTTGTCGATCTATTGATGCAAAGGTTTCGTGAGCAGGGCCAGAATGGTGGAAAGGCCGTGGATCTGGTACAATGGTACAATGTAGGTCTGCTTTTCTGCGACCGTCATTGATATGTCCACGTTTATTGACCCTGCGAAGTACTTCACATTCGACATCATTGCTTATTTGAGTGAGATTAATTCCTGGTTGGTCATGGCCTACAAGAATTTTCCTAATCTGGCTTGATAGCATATGGAGAATCGTTTGACTGCCTGCGCAAGTCAACGATGCACACATGGGTAAACTTATTCTTCAGTGGCGCCCGATTCTATGCACTCCATCAAGCAATGGGCCGACTCCCACGCTTCCTTCATGGCGCATACAAAGCTTGGTACATGCCTAAGAATACTTCAAGAGATATGAAAGTACAGCAGGAATTGAGCTCGGTAACTTGGAACGGAATTCTTGTTGAAATGAAGCATCAGAGGCTGACAGTCTACAGGCGAAAGTGCAACATCGCCTGGATAGCCCAGCTCCTGATTTTCCGGACTTCATGTTCAAACTGATCGAAGCCCATCATAAGGGCAATTTATCCTTGAACCAACTGCAGATGAATTCGAAAATCCTCATGGCTGCTGGAAGTGAGACTACCGCCACGCTTTTATCAGGTGAGTACACAACGTCTCTTGCAGATGACCAATAATGTTGATGCCATGGTATGCAGGAGTCACATACTATCTCATGACATACCCTAGGACGCTCAAGAAACTTTCTGATGAAATACGCGGAAAGTTCTCGAGTGCCGACGAGATCACCATGACGAGTGTCAACAGTTGCAGATACCTTTCTGCATGTCTTGAAGAAGCGCTGCGAATCTACCCACCATCGCCTGCAACCCATGCCAGATACGTGCCCCCCGGCGGCGCCACAATTGATGGCCATTATGTGCCAGAAGGGACGGCTGTGGGGATCGCTATCAACGCTATCTGCAACAGCCCGTTGAACTTCAAGAATCCACTTGTGTTTGTCCCAGAGCGCTGGACAGGCGAAGATTCGATGTACGCTGACGACCACAAGGATGCCGCTCAGGTTTTCTCAACAGGTCCACGCAACTGCATTGGTCGCAACCTCGCGTATCTGGAAATGCGACTGGTCATCGGCAAGCTGATTTGGCATTTTGACTTGGAGAACTGCACCTCGGCTAACTGGCGGGACCAAAAGATTTTCATGGTATGGGACAAGCCTCCCCTGATGGCAAAATTAACACCGGTAAAACGAGGGCAATAAAGATGAGTGGCGATCTTCCTCTAGAGCTGTCAAAGAGATGTCCAGAAACCAGACGCGAATCACCCGGTAAAGACATGGTCTCTGAAAGGGTATCTGACAGTCGTTGTCATTCCTGGCAGGGTTTTACAGAGAATGATCTGGTAAACCAGATATAATATATCTCACCACATTCGTACCAAACCATGTTCATTTGCGGTATTCGAGCGTGCCGCAGAGGGAAATTTCATACTAGGTTCTGCCCGTGACTTCCCCACATATGCACACATTTTGGCCTGCGCTATAGAAATTCGATACCTTTGCCACTGACCTCGCCGCCTATTACCATGTCATAAGTCCTCCTCATCAAGGTGACTTCTTTTATTACTGTTGGTGAGCGTGCTAGTCCAGCCTTGTTGTCCCACACTCATAAGGCCCTACTCACAGAGGAAGAGAAATTACACCCCTAGAAACGTAGACCTACGAGTCTCTCCGGCAGGTTAAGACAGTGTACTTATCTGACGTTCCTGGAGGCCTAGTTAGACGGACTTGCTCAGCCCTTGCACTTGTCCATTGGAGAGAAGGCCATTCTAGTTTAACAGTGAAGCAATGGCTACACCTGATCAGTGTTGCTCATGAGTGATGGCCTGCGGGAGAAGCTTTACGGTCTCCAGCACCCTAGTCTAATGCCAACAGGACTCATTCAAAACCATGTCCATGCGAGGCTACCACTCACGCGACGCCATGCATGCCGATCTTCGGCGATAAGGTGTGCAAGAGTGACGAACAGGTGCACTGATTTTCTTCGGGAATATTTTCCTGCATTGCCCCTGCAGGTCTGGGTCATCTGAACCATTTTACCCGCACCACAAATCAGTTGGCCAAACTACTGAGTTTGGTCCAAAACGCCTGGGACGGTAATTGGCACCCTAACAGCGCTGACGTGCACAGGTTTTCCAAGCTACCCCGTAGAGAAGCCCAGGCAACAAAACTGGGGGATGGCGTATTTCGCACAGGGGTGATTAGAGTTACTGAAGGGCGACCACTCCACGTCTCATAGAGCAGACCTTTCTTTACCAGCAAATGCCACCAGTTGCAGGATGTAACTAAGTGACGCCGCTTTCATGAAGGAGAAGTACCTCGGCATATTGAGGAGCCCCGTGCATGGGGTGGAACCGCCTGTGCAATATCCACCCTTGGGCGAAAGACAAAAACCCGGGAGCATTGCTCAAGTCAAAGGGGCAGGAACTGGAACGAACCTGAGCAGCGACGGAGTACGGCTGTGGCACAATTTGTTTGGAACTGCGTAGGTTAAACTTCCAACAGAGGCCACCAGCCCTGGGCTTGACAATAAAGAGGACCCGATTGGGTATTTCAGTTGTCCTGCTGGCAGGATCTTTTAACCTAAGTTAATGCAAATGCAAGAAATGGATTAAATGTCATATTATACAGAGGCATAATTTAGAATAAAGAGGAATTGTGGCCCGAGCTCACAGGGCTGCGCGCGCAGATTGGTGGGCCGAAGTTATGTGCCGGGTTCGCTACCATCCGGTGTTTTGAACCTTCGTGTCCCCCGTCAAAATCGACATATTCAAGCTGCCTGCTCCGTGTCTTCCCCACAGGCATGGCCAAGCGATGGCGGGGCCAGTCTGGGGTATTTGTTTTCGACTTGTCACCTCAAAACGCACCAAAAGCT
>Ga0105239_10002710_pt1 | contig 22278 bp, 12 predicted proteins | sample KBSC44metaG_FD_92761 | JGI IMG/M metagenome (GOLD analysis project Ga0105239, IMG submission 92761) | Corn rhizosphere microbial communities from Kellogg Biological Station, Michigan, USA - KBS C4-4 metaG | ecosystem: Host-associated > Plants > Roots > Rhizosphere > Soil | place: Michigan, USA... | reverse complement strand
GTTGGTCACATTCAGCCCGTTGGTGGACATGGTGTTGTTGGCATAGAGCCGGTCATAATAGATGACCCCGGCGTGGTAGTTGATCTTGAGGTCCTTTGCGAGATCATTATGGCCTTCGAAGATAGCGTCGAACCATTTGTTGGTCATTACGACGTCGGTAACCGCGTAGGAACCGCCGGCATTGGTATTCCAGAGCAGGGTGCCTTGTTGGTATTTCTGCTGGATCTCATCCGAGGTGCGGTCGAGGTTGGCAGAGCCGCGGATGCTGAGCCAGGGGGTGATATTATACTTCAACGATGCAAAGCCGATCGCTCGTTCGCGATTCTCCGTGATGGACGTATTGTTTGTCATCCAATAGGGGCTTTGGTAGATGGAGTTATTGGTCGAAGCCCAGTTGGCGGGGTGAGCGATCTGGAAGGCGTCGAAGGTCTGGAAGTTCTGACTTGCCTCTTCATAGCTGATCTGGCGGGGTTGCTGGTATACGTCGAATACCGGGCTGTTCTCTTCGCCGGTACGTGGCTTGCCGTTGATGATCTGCAGGATATAGGTAGCCTTTGCATCGATGGTGAACTTTTTGCTGATATCGCCGGTGATGCGATAATCGAAGATGTGCCGGTTGAGGTCGTTGTGCGGAATGATCCCTTTTGCGTAGTTGTTTGTGTAAGAGAAGTAGCTTTGAGTTTTATCGCCGCCCATCGAAACCCCTACCGAGTTATTCAGGCTAAGGCCGGTCTTGAAAAATTTCTTGATGTTGTCCGGCTGGGGGGAGTATGTGTTCTTCTTATAAAGGAAGTCCACATAGCTTTGGCCCTGCATTTTTGCGCCCCAGCTGGCCCCGCTCTGGGAGGAGTCCGTGGCGATCTGTCCGTTGTTCCCCTGGCCGTAGGAATTTTGGAATTCGGGTAGGGCGAAGGGGCGTTCGAAGCCGATACCTGAATTGATGAGAACATCGAGGCGTCCTTTGTGGCCTTTTTTGGTGGTGACGACGATCACGCCGTTACCGGCCTGGCTGCCATAGAGGGCGGCGGCGGAGGCGCCGCGCAGGACGGTCATCGATTCGATGTCATCGGGGTTGATGTCGGAGGCGCCATCGGAGCTTTGGAGGGAGCCGAAGTCGTTGTTGCCTGTCGCGAAGGTGGTGTTGTTGAGGGGTACGCCATCGACTACGATGAGGGCGTTGTTGGGGTTGGCGCTGTTCCCGGAGCTTGGGGGAGCGATGGAGCGGTTACCGCGGAGGATCAGGATCGCGCCGCTGCCGAGGCCTCCGGAGCCCTGGGTAAATTGCACGTTGGCGGCCTTCCCGGAAAGGGAACCCAGGAAGTTGTCGGTAGCCCTGACGCCTGTCAACTGGGATGGCGCCACGGTCTGGGCGGCATACACCAGGGTTTTGGACTGGCGGGTGATACCCAGGGCGGTAACGACGACCTCACCCAGCTGGCGGGTGTCCGTTGCAAGGGAGATAGTCAGGGACTGGCCTGCTTCGGCGGCAACTTCTTTTGAAGCGAAACCGATGGAAGAGATGACCAGGGTCACCCGATCTGTGGGAACTGAGATGGTAAAAGCGCCGTTTGCATCGGCGGTAGTGGAGATCCGGGCACCTTTGACGACAATGGTCGCACCGGATACCGGCTGTTTGTTGTTTTCGTCTGAGATTGTCCCTTTGATGGTCCGGCCCTGGCCGAAGACCACACAGGAACAGGCCAATAGGAACAAAACCAACAGAACTGAGTTTTTGGTCATAAGCAAATTTTGTGTTTGGTTAAATTAATAGGTGACAATCTCCGGTCTGATTGTAATGCCTACAGACTAAAATTATTTAAAGAATTTCAGCATTTGTAGTGCAATCGTTTGCTGAGAATTGGGGAATGTTGCATTTTATCAAATGCAACCGGTTGCTTTTGACTCAGGCGGAGGCTAAAACCTTGGCGGCGATATTGCGGAGGGTGGGGGACTGCGCGCTAAAGCGCTGGAGGAGGGTGGCCTGGTTGAGGGCGCGGACGTAATTGTGTCCTTCGTAGCGGCTGCCATAGTAGGGGTCGCCGAGGAGGTAGTCGGTGATGAAGCGGAGGGCCTGCATATAGACCATGAATTCGCCGGCGTAGACGAAGGCTTTTTTCTCGTCGGCGGTGAGGATGCCGGCCATCTCTTCGAGATAGCCGCGGACGATGGCCTCAAAGTATTCGAGGCGGATGCCGATGAGGCTGGTGTCCTTCTCTTCTTCGGTTACAGGACAAAGATAGGTTCGAAGCATGTCGCCGACGTCGCTGATGAAGTAGCCGGCCATGACGGTGTCGAGGTCGATAACGCAGATGCCTTTTCCGGCCCGGTCGAAGAGGACGTTGCTGATCTTTGTATCATGATGGGTCACGCGAAGTTGGAAGCCGGGGTTTGCGAGGATCTGCTGGTAGCGGGTGACAAGGTGTTCCTGGGAGCCGAGATAGGCGATGAGCGATGCCGCTTTGGCGATGCGGTCGGGAAGGCCGTTGGTCAGCGCTTCATGGAAGGCGCGATAGCGAAGGGCGAGATCATGGAAATGGGGCAGGGTGTCGTGGAGTTGCGCGACGGGGAAGCCATCCATCATCCGGGTGAAGGCGCCGAATTGTTTTGCAGCTTCGTAAGCGAGTTCGGGCTTTTCGACGACGTCGATCGTCACGGAACCTTCGATGAAGGGGAAGAGCCGGAAGAAACCGTTGGGGCCGGCATTGACCAGGGTGTCGCCGTTTGTCGTGGCAACCGGGCAGGGGAAGGTCGCTTCGGGATAGTGTGCGGCGAGGTAGCTGCCGACGCGTTCGATGTTTTGGGCGATGAGTGCCGGGGTGGAGAAGACATCCTGGTTGATGCGTTGGAGGATATACTTGTCTTTGCCGTGCCTGAGCAGCCACGTCCTGTTGATGAGACCGCTGCCGTGAGGGGTGACGGCGGTATCAGCAGGTAAACCATAAGCGGCCAAGACGGGATCCAGCATGTGACGAATGTTTAGCGGGCAAAAGTACGTGGGCGCGTGGAGGATAAGAAATGCAAACGGTTGCGCAAAAAATTATTAGTTGGGTGTGCGCTAGCGGCGTGCGGGTTTGGCTGGAGTGTGGATGATGAGCTGGCCGTTGATGACGTGGTTGACATAGGATTCGGGGGTTTCTTCCTTGCCTTCCCGGGCGATGAGGTCGACGAGGACTTCGGCGGCTTTGGCGCCCTGTTTATAGGGATATTGTTCGACGGAGGCCATGGGGGGATGTTCGAGGTAGTGGGTGATGGGGAGATTGGAATAGCTGACGAAACAGATATCCTTGTTGATCTTGAGCTTTTGCCGGCGGGCGTACTGCATGGCGTCGAGGGCAATATAATCATTGATCGTGAGGATGGCGGTGGGGCGGGGGCGCTGGCTGAGCAGTTGCTGCATGGCGGTGTCGGTGCCTTCTTTTGTGAGGTCGGTGGAGGTCACGAGGCCGAGATCGATCTTCAGTCTTTTACGGATGAGGACCTGTTTGTAGGTCTCGGTGCGCTCGTGGGATGAGCGCATTTCTTCGGGGCCATTGATGACGCCGATGCGGCGATGGCCGTTTTCGATAAGGAATTCGAGGGCTTCGCGGGTGCCGCTGTTCATATTCGAGTAGACCTTATTGAACTCGGGCGGGGTGGGGACCCGATCGAAGAAGACGATGGGGATATTGAATTTCTTCAGGGCGGTGAAGTGGTCATAGGTGTGGGTGTTCGCGCTGAGGGAGACGATGAGGCCGTCGACGCGGTTGTTCTTCATGGTGGTGACGATGTTGCGTTCGCGTTCGACGTCATCCTTGGACTGACCGATGAGGACGCTGTATTTGTTGGCGCTGGCGATCTCTTCGATGCCGTTGATGGCCTGGGAGAAGAATTCTTCGCCGAGGTTGGGGAGGATGAGCCCGATGGTGAAGGTCTTGCGTTGTTTGAAGAAGATGGCGGTCTGGTTGGGTTCGTAATCCAGCTGGCGGGCGAGTTGCTGGACGCGTGCCTTGGTCCGCAGGCCAATGCCTGGGTGGTCGTGGAGGGCGCGGCTGACGGTGGAGACGGAGACGTTGAGCTGCCGGGCGATCTCTTTTATGGTTGGGAGTTTCTCCTTCATGAGATAAATGTAGATTAAAAAACCATTAAATAACAAGCTGTTTTCAAGAGTCAACGAGGGCGCTGTTTAGTTTTCGCTTTCAAAATGAGAACCTATTTCTGTTTACTGGTTGGGCTTGTTCTCGGCGGGCCGGCGGTGCTCGCGCAGGTGGATATCCGGGGGACCGTATACGATCAGACCCAGCGGTTTGCTTTGCCGAGTGTGAGTGTGGTGAGCAGCAGCGGGGGCGGGACGACGACGGATTCGGCGGGGCGATATCGTATCCGCGTGTCGTTGGGAGATAGCATTCAGTTCTCTTACCTGGGACGGACGACGAGCCGATTCCCGGTCCGGGAGATGCCTGTGGGCGTGCCGTTCGATATGGCGTTGGCGGTGGCGGTGGATTCGCTGCCGACGGTGCTTGTGCGGTCGCCTGATTACCGGCAGGATTCACTGGAGAACCGGCGGGAATACCGGAAGGTGTTCGACTATGAGCCGGCCTATGTAAAGAACTTCAAGAGCGGTAGTACGCGGCGGGCGGGTTTCGGGGTAGGGCTGGACCTGGATCTGCTTTTGGACCCCAAGGCGAACCGGAGGATGTTGGCGTTGCAGAAGCGGCTGGAGGAAGAGGAGCAGGACAAGTATATCAATCACCGGTGGAACCGGGCGTTGGTGCGGCGGATCACTGGGTTGGAGCCGCCGAAACTGGACAGCTTTATGCGGCAGTACCGGCCGAGCTACGAGTTCATCAAGAGCTGCGAAACGGATTACGAATTTGATAAATACATCCAGGAATGGGGGCACTTTTTTGAAGAGAATTGGAAGGTGCTGCATTAGTCAAAGGCGATGGGCCCGCCGGGGTAGAGCGGGGCGGGACACCAGGCGAAGCCGCTGCTGTCGATGACGAACACCGTTGCTGCCGGGTATCGGTAGAATGGTATGACGGCGTTCGGGTTCGAAGGCATCACGCGCCAAACTTTCAGCAATTTTTTTCCATAGCCGGTTCCGCTGTTGGGCTGGGAGGCGGCGTCGACGTAGCCGAGCTGTGCGTACAGGCAGGAGTCGCGGTAGTAGGTACCGGGGCGGGCCAGCAGGGGGCTGCGGTAATTCCTGTTATAGAGGGCGGCTTCATAGGTTTTGAAGAACTGGCTGCGAAGGGCGGGCAGTGTCCAGGTCGTGGTGGTGTCATTGCCGGGGTAGTCATACCGGGGGCCATAATTGGCCGGTTGAAGGATGCCATTGCGGAAGTACCAGGCGAAGCTGGAAAAGAATACGGGCAAACCATTAACGGTCACGCTGGCATAGGCTCCCTGGATGAAGTAGGGAGTCCCTGTGGAGTCCTTCGTAGTGTCGCTATAATAGGCCATGAAGATCAGGTTGGCGGTGGAGAGGCCGTTTGCGCTGAAGAGGGCGTTGATGGTGTCGAGTTGGCCGGCTTTTAGGGAGGTGGTGTAATAAGGAGGTCCGGCATAGCGGGTGATGCAGCCGCTGTCATGAACGGATCGTTGGCAGGCGGTGAGGAACGCGACTGCTGTCAGGATAAGAGCGGCATTCTTCATAGTTTTTTTTGCTTATGACAAAGGAATGAGCATGGGCGTTGCATTTTAGTTAATATCTTAGGTGAATGAAGAATGTAGAGATCATCCAGACGGACGTGCTATCTGACAATTGGTATGTGTTGCGGAAATATACGTACCGGTTCCGGCGGAATGGGGAGTGGGTGGTGCAGGAGCGGGAGGCGTATGACCGGGGGAATGGGGCGGCGATCCTTTTGTATGACCGGGAGCAGGGGACGGTAGTGCTGACCCGGCAGTTCCGGCTGCCAACGTATGTGAACGGCAATGCGACGGGGATGCTTATTGAGGCTTGTGCGGGGTTGCTGGACCGGGATCATCCGGAGGTGGCGATCCGGCGGGAGACACAGGAGGAGACAGGGTATGCATTGGGGAAGGTGGAGAAGGTGTTTGAGGCGTATATGTCGCCTGGCTCTGTGACGGAGATATTGTATTTCTTTATCGCCGAGTATACTCCTTTGATGAAGGTGGAGGCGGGTGGAGGCCTTGAACATGAGGAGGAGGACATCGAGGTGTTGGAGCTGCCCTTTGCGCGCGCGTGGGAAATGATGGAGCGGGGGGAGATCCGGGATGGGAAAACCATTCTATTGTTGCAACATTTGCGGATAAAAGGCATTTTATGAGAATATTTCTGTTCCTGTTAGTTTTTTCGGGCGCTGTCGAGGCGCAGCCGTTGTCTTCCGCAGCGATCGATACGCTGGTGGAGCGGACCTTGCGAGCCTTCGATGTGCCGGGGATTGCGGTGTGTGTGATCAGGGACGGGAAGGTGGTGCATTCGCGGGGGTATGGGGTGCGTTCGCTGGCCACGCGGCAGCGGGTGGATGAGAATACGTTATTTGGGATCGCGTCCAACAGCAAAGCCTTTACCACGGCTGCATTGGGGATGCTGGTGGATGAGGGCAAGATGCGGTGGGACGACAAGGTGCGGAAGTATATCCCTGAATTCAAGCTGTATGATCCTTATGTGACGGAGGAGTTTACGATCAGGGACCTGTTGTGTCACCGGAGCGGGTTGGGGCTTGGTGCGGGGGACCTGATGTTCTTCCCGGACTCGAGTGATTTTACGATCCTGGATATTCTCCATAACCTGCAATTCCTGAAGCCGGTAACGTCCTTCCGGTCGACGTATGCCTATGATAACAACCTTTATATCGTGGCGGGTGAGGTCGTGGCGCGGGTGAGCGGGATGAGCTGGGAGGATTTTATTGAGCAAAGGATCATGGCCCCGTTGGGAATGGCGAATAGTGCTGCCAGTTGGGACCGGCTGAAGGATACGACTGACTGGATCGATGCGCATGCGCGGGTGGAGGGCACGGTGCGGGTGATCGCGCGGAGCCGGAGCAAGGTGGATCATGCGGCGGGCGGCATCTATTCGAGCATTGCCGATCTGAGTAAATGGGTGCTTTGTCATTTGCAGGGAGGGAAGTATGGGCCGGATATGAAACCGCTCTTCTCGGCAGCGGTATTGCGCGAGCGTTGGGCGCCGCAGACGATCCTGCCGCTGGGTGGGCCGGGGCCTTATAACACGCATTTTGCCGCCTATGGGTTGGGGTTTGGATTGAGTGATGTGAAGGGGTATAAACAGGTGAGTCATACGGGGGGGCTTGAGGGTATGGTGACACAGATCACTATGGTGCCGGAGTTGCAACTGGGGATCATCGTGCTGACGAACCAGGAGGAGGGGTTGGCCTTTAATGCGATCACCAACCAGATCAAGGATGGATACCTGGGAGTGGCGGGGACGGATCGGGTGAGGGAATATTCCGCGGTGAGGCGGCGGCAGCTGGAGCAGGAGAAGAAGGTGGTGGATTCGATATTGAAAGATATGGGTACAACGCGAGCGGCGGTGGAGATGACGAACTACGTTGGGACATACCGGGATGCGTGGTTTGGGGATGTTGTCATTTCGGTGAAGAATGGGAAGCCGTGGTTTGATTCGAAGCGGAGTCCGAAGTTGACGGGGGAGCTGGTTCCGTATAGGGGGAATGCTTTTATTGCGAAGTGGCGGGATCGGAGTATGAATGCGGATGCGTTTGTACTATTTGATCTGGATGAGAAGGGTCTGGGGGCTGCGATCACCATGAAACCGGTGTCGCCGTTGACGGATTTTAGTTATGATTTCCAGGATCTGGATCTGAAAAGAGTACCATAAGCATATGAGAAAACTATTTTTTGCGGCCTTTGTCTTTTTGGCCTTTTCTTTTGCGGCATTGCGGGCCGGCGCACAGGACTATCGGGCGGTGCATGCGAAGGCCATCGTGGTGGATACGCATAATGACGTGCTTTCTTCGGCGTCGATCGGATTGGGGTTGGATATAGGGACGGACCTGAAAGGGAAGACCCATTCGGACCTGGCGCGGTTTAAGAAGGGGGGTGTGGATGTGCAGGTGTTCTCCATTTTCTGCGATGACCGGTATGGGACGGGGAGCGCTTTCCGGCAGGCGATGCGGGAAATCGATTCGTTATACGCCATTGCGGGGCGGAACTCCAGCCGGATGACGATCGTGACGGATGTGGCGGGGGTGAAGAGGGCGGTAGCCGTGCATAAACTGGCGGCGATGATGGGAGTGGAGGGCGGTCATATGATCGAGGACCGGATGGATTATTTGGATTCCTTTTATACGCGGGGGGTGCGCTATATGACGTTGACCTGGAATAACAGCACGTCATGGGCAACTTCGGCGATGGAGGAGACTTCGAAGGCGTGGACGGTGACGCCGTATGGGTTGACCGAAAAGGGGAAGGCCATTGTGCGGCATATGAATGAGCTGGGGATGGTGGTTGACCTTTCGCATGTTGGGGAGAAGACTTTTTGGGACGCCATTCAAATGGCGAGCAAGCCGGTGATCTGCAGTCATAGTTCGGTGTATGCGTTGTGCCCGGTGTTCCGGAATTTGAAAGACGATCAGATCCGGGCCATTGGTGCGAATGGGGGTGTGATCCAGGTGAATTTTTATTCGGGATTCCTTGATAGTAATTATGCGCCGCGTGTTCGTCGATTTTTGGAGCGACATAAGGGGATCGTCGACAGCATGAATGTGGTGCATGCGCCGGGGTATGCGGTGAATGAGTATTTGTCGAAAACCTTTCCGGCGGAGGCTGATTCGTTGCGGGCGCCGTTGGCGCTGCTCATTGATCATATTGATTATATTGTTCGACTGATCGGGGTGGATCATGTGGGGTTGGGGTCGGATTTTGATGGGATCGAGTCACCGCCTCAGCAGCTCGATGATGTGACTTGTTATCCGCTGGTGACTCGGGAGTTGTTGAAGCGGGGATATAAGCCCGCCGAGGTGGAGAAGATCCTCGGCGGGAATTTTTTGCGGGTCTTGAAGGCGAACGAGGTTATGCGGTAGCGGCGACCTGGGCTTGGGGCTTGTTTTTGGGGCCGGGCTGTTGGCGGTGGATCATTCGCTTCGGAGAGCGTTGACCGGGTTGGCCATCGCGGCGCGGAGCGTGCGGATGCAGAGGATGACCAGGGCGATGAGCAGGAGAGCGCTGGCGCCCGCTGCGAAAACCCACCAGCTGAGGCTGGTCTTGTAGGCGAAGTTCTCGAGCCATTTGCGGCTGCCCCACCAGGAGATAGGGAGGGCGATGAGGATCGCGAGGCCGATGAGCTTGAGGAAATCGCGGGAGAGCAGGACGATGAGCTGGGTGATGGTGGCCCCGACGACCTTGCGGATGCCGATCTCTTTTGTACGTTGGTTGGTGATATAGATGACGAGGCCGAGGAGACCGAGGCAACTGATGAAGATGGTGAGGCCGGTGGCCCACATCAACAGCCTCGAGATATTTCTTTCCGCGTCATAGAATTTTGCGATGGTCTGATCGACGAACTCGTAATCGTAGTCATCTTTTGGATAGACCTCCTGGTAGGCCTTTTGGATCGCGGCGAGTGTCGCGGGCCAGTTGGAGCCATCGGCATTGCGGGGTTGGAGCCGGATGTTGAAGACGCGTTCGTTCTTTGTTCCGTTTGCGATGACGAGGGGTTTGATGGGTTCACGGAGTGAGTGAGGGAAGAAGTCGGCTACGACCCCGACGATGCGGGGATTGCCGTTGAATTCGGTGATCTGTTTGCCGATGATCTTTTGCGGGTCCTGGTAGCCGAGGATATGGAGATATTTTTCATTTATCACTACGGCGTTGGTGGTGTCGCTCTGCGGGGCGCTTGTACCTGCCAGGAGGCGGAAGCCATACATGCGGAAATAGTTGCTGTCCGCGAGCTTTACCTGTACATCTTCCCGGATCTCTTTTTTCCCATCATTGAACGTCATGGTGGTGGTCCAGGTGCTGTTGGTGGATGGCGTGTTACTGGCGATGCTGACCAGTGCTACGCCGGGGATGGACCTTAACTTATCGAGCAGGACGGGTTTCCGGGTGGCTAGTTGGGCGCGGCTGATGTGAAAGTAGACGATCGCATCCCTCTTGAAGCCGAGATCCCTGTTCAGGGAATAGCTGATCTGTTTGGACACGAGGAGGGTGCCGATGATGAAGACCTGGGCGATGACGAATTGGAATACGGTAAGCGATTGGCGGAGCCAGGCGGAGCGGGTCTGACCGGTATTGGCATAGGCCTGGTTCTTTAGCACCCCGATGGGTTTGAAACCCGAGAGTACGATGGCGGGATAGGCGCCGGAGAGAACGGTGACGGCGAGGATAAGGACGATGAGGAACGCGATGATGGCAGGCTGGCGGATAAGGTTGGGGTGGAAATCCGCTGGGATGAAATCGGCAAAGACCTGCAGGAGAAAGGGTGTAAGTGCGATGGACAGGAGGGTGGCGATGGTAGTGAGTACGAAAGTCTCGGTGAGAAATTGGATTGTCAGTTGCCGGCGCTGGCTGCCGAGGGTCTTTCTTATCCCGATCTCTTTTGCGCGTTGAGAGGCCTGGGCGGTGGTAAGGTTGATAAAGTTGATACAGGCCAGCAGCAGGAGGAAAGCGGCGACGGCCAGCAGGTAGTAGAGGGTTGGTTTATCGGCCTGGCGGCTTTCGTCGAAGACGCCGTAGTCGAGGTTGAAATGAAGATCGCCAAGCGGCTGAAGAAGGGTGGACGACGAGCTGTGATAGGAGTCCTTTGGATCGGGTGTTTGGTTGCCGTTCACTATTTTGGTCAGCTGGGCATTGACGGAGGCGGGTTTTGTGCCCGGGGCCAGCCGGACGAAGAGCTGGTCGGCGGAGCTGACGTTATTCCAATTGCCAAAATATCTGGGTTTCAGACGGGCCGTGTAGAGCGTTGAGCGGGAAACGATGGTACCGTAGAAGAAATCGGTGTTGCCGGGGAGATCTTTGAGGATGCCGCTGACGGTGCAATGGACGGTGTCATCAAAAATAAAGGGTTTTCCGATGAGGTCGGCGTATTTGGTGTTAGCGTAGAAAAGGCGGACGTCCTTTTCCGTGAGGACGACCTGGTAGGGTTGTTTCAGGGACGTAGCCGGTGAGCCGGCGAGCCAGGTGTAGCCGAGAAGGTTGGTGTAGGTCTCATCGGCGATGATGATCTCTTTGTTTTTGTGGAGGATGATGGGTTGTTGGGGGTCGGGGTAGGGGATGGTGATCTTCGTCTCGCCGGCGGTGTGGAAGGGGGCGACTATTTCCAGACCGGGGATCTCTTTTTTGACGGCGTCGGCCGTGGGTTCGGGCAGGCAGCCGTTGTACCAGCTGCCGCGATCGTTCTTGCCTTGCTCGACGACGCGGTAGATGCGGGTGCCGTCCTTTTCGAATTTATCGAAGGAGAGGTCGTATTGAACGAGGAGGAAGATGACGAGGGAGGCGCTGATGCCGATGGACAGGCCGATGATGTTGATGAAGGAGAAGGTTTTGTGTCGCCAGAAGTTGCGGATCGCGGTGATGAAATAATTTTTTAGCATAAGATGATTTTTTGCGGCGGTTTTGAGTATCCGGGTTATTCGCTTCGGAGGGCCTTGACCGGGTTGGCGAGGGCGGCCCTCAGGGTGCGGATGGTGAGGATGACCAGGGCGATGAGCAGGAGGACGGCGCCGCCGGCTGCGAAGACCCACCAGCTGAGGGTGGTCTTGTAGGCGAAATTCTCGAGCCATTTGCGGCTGCCCCACCAGGAGATGGGGAGAGCGATGAGGATCGCGAGGCCGATGAGCTTGAGGAAATCTTTTGAGAGCAGCAGGATCAATTGGGTGACGGTGGCGCCGATGACCTTGCGGACGCCGATCTCTTTTGTACGTTGGTTGGTGATATAGATGACGAGGCCGAGGAGACCGAGGCAACTGATGAAGATGGTGAGGCCGGTGGCCCACATTAATAATTTTGAGATGTTCTTTTCGGCGGTATAGAATTTTGCGATGGACTCGTCGAGGAATGCGAATTCGTAGTCGTCATTCGGGTAGACGGAGTGGAACGCTTTTTCCATGGCGGCGAGGGCCGGCGGCCAGTTAGAGCCGTCGGCGTTGCGGGGTTGGAGGGCGACATTGAAAACATGGGCGTCTTTGCCGGTGCCGTTCGCAACGAGGAGGGGGTGGATCAATTCACGGACCGAGCGGGGGTGGAAGTCGGCGACGACCCCGACGATGGTGGGTTTGCCTTTCCAATCGATCTTTTTTCCGATGATCTTTTGCGGGTCCTGGTAGCCGAGGATGCGGAGATATTTTTCGTTTATCACGACGGCATTGGTGGTGTCGCATTGAGAAATGCCGGCGCCAGCCAGCAGGCGAAGACCGAACATGGGGAAATAATTGCTGTCGGCCAGCTTTACCTCTACATTTTCGCGAATTTCCTGTTTGCCATCGTTGAACGTCATGGTGCTGGTCCAGGTGCCCCCGCTGGAAGGCGGGTTGGAATTGATGCTGACCAGGGCGATGCCCGGAATGGCCTTTAATTTATTGAACAGAACGGTCTCTTTTTTTATATCCTCGCGGTAGTTGGTCCGGAAGGTGAGGATCGCGTCCCTTTTAAAACCGAGATCTTTGTTGATGGCATAGCTGATCTGTTTGCTTACCAGGAGCGTGCCAATGATGAAGACCTGGGCGATGACGAATTGGGAGACGGTGAGAGTTTTTCGCAGCCAGGCGGAGCGCGTCCTGCCGGTGTTGGCGTATGCCTGGTTCTTTAGCACCAGGATCGGTTTGAATCCTGAAAGAACGAGGGCGGGATAGATGCCGGCGAGGACGGTGACGGCGAGAACGAGGAGGGCCAGGAAGAGGATGACCTGGGGGTGTTTCAGGATATTGAAGTGGAAGTCCGCGGGGATAAAGTCGCCGAATACCTGCAGCAGGAAGGGGATCAGCATCAGAGAGAGTATCGTTGCCAGCGAGGTGAGCACGAAGGTCTCTGTGAGAAACTGAAAGGTCAGTTGGCGGCGGTAGCTGCCCATGGTCTTGCGGATGCCGATCTCCTTTGCGCGTTGGGACGCCTGGGCGGTGGTCAGGTTGATGAAATTGATGCAGGCCAGCAGCAGGAGGAAGGCTGCAACGGCGAGCAGATAGTAGAGGGTTGGTTTATGGGCCTGGCGGCTGTTGTCGAAGACGCCGCGTTCGAGGTTGAAATGGAGATCGCTTAGCGGTTGGAGGCTGGAGGTTTGGGTGGAATGGTCCTTCGGGTCGGACTTCTCGTTTGCGTTGAGTATTTTGGTTAGTTGGGCGTTGACTGTAGCAACCTTTGTCGCGGGGGACAGCTTGACGAAGAGCTGGTCGGCGGAGTTGGTCCAGCCCCACATGCCGAAGCCTTCCGGTTTGAGGCGGGCGGTGTAGTAAGTCGGACGGGAAATGATCGTCCCGAAATAGAAATCGCTATTGCCGGGGAGGTCTTTTATGATGCCGGTTACGGTACACTGGATGGTATCGTCGAAGACGATGGGTTTGCCGATGATCTGTGACGGTTGGAGACCGGCATAATAGAGCCGGGCGTTGGTTTCGGTCAGGACGACCTGGTAGGGATGTTGGGTGGCTGTGGCTGCCGAGCCCGCGAGCCAGGTATAGCCGACGAGGTTGAGGAAGTTCTCGTCAGCGGCTACCAGGTCTTTTTGTTTGCGGAGGACCAGCGGGTGGTTGGCGTCCGGGTAGGGGATGGTGACGCGGGTCTCGTCGAGGGTGCGGAAGGGGGCGACTATTTCGAGGCCGGGGACCTCTTTTTTGACCGCGGCGCCCATGGGTTCGGCGAGACTGCCGCCATGCCATTTGCCTCCCCTGTTCTCGCCTTCGTTGACGACGCGGTAGAGGCGGTCGCTGTCGTTTTCGAATTTATCGAAGGAGAAATCGTGCTGGACGAGGAGGAAGATGACGAGGGAGGCGCTGATGCCAATGGCGAGGCCGACGATGTTGATAAAGGAGAAGACCTTGTTGCGCCAGAAGTTGCGGATGGCGGTGGTAAAGTAGTTGCGGAACATAGTTTTGATTGACGGTGATTGGCAGCGAATTGGGTGCCAATTGAGCGCGAGTCTGCCAGTCAGGGAGTTATTGGCGCGCCGGGATCCGCGGTGTCCGGTTTTGATACATTGGGTGTACGGGTGGTCCGGGTGCGGGTGGGGGTCAGGTGCGGAGTGTGGAACTGCGGATGATGAGTTCCGAGTCGATGACGATACGGCGGTGGGGATTGGGGCCGGCGGGTTTGTCGAATTGGTCGATGAGGCATTTGGCGGCGACCTCGCCGATCTCGTTGCCGGGGTAGTTGATGGTCGTGATCTGGGGTTCCATCAGCTGGCTGATCGTGTCGTTGTTGAAGCCTACGACGGCGATGTCTCCGGGGATGCGAAGGCCGAGTTCGCGGAGGACCTGGATGCAGACGGCGGCGCAGAAGTCGTTTGTGAGGAAGATGGCATCGGGGCGGGGGATCATGCTGGCGATGTGATGGACCATGTCGCGGATGGATTCCCGGCTTTGGTCATTGACGAAGGTCCATTCGGGGTGGTAAGGCAGGCCGTAGTTGTGAAGGGCCTGGCGATAGCCTTTGAAGCGTTCGGAGTAGACGTTCCGTTGAAGATTTGCGGTGGAGTGGGCGATGCGGGTGCAATTTTGTTGGATGAGGTGGACGGTGGCGTCATAAGCAGCTTTGAAGTTGTCGATGACGACCTGGGTGCCGGTGTTGGTCTCTTCGACCCGGTCGAAGAAGACTACGGGGATCTTTTTGCGGAAGAAGGGTTCGAAGTGCTGGAGGTCGGTGGTGTCATAGGCGAGGGACGCGATGAGGCCGTCGACGCGTTTGTTGAAGAGGTTTTGGGCATTGGCGACCTCTTTGGCCATTGTTTCCGAGGAGTGGCCGATGATGAGGTCGTAGCCGGCGGCGTTGGTGATGTTTTCGATGCCGGCGAGGGCGGAGATGACGAATTCGCTATGGAGCTCGTGGATGATGGCGCCGATGGTGCGCGTCTTTTGTTTCCGGAGACTGATGGCAAAATTGTTAGAGCGATAGCCGAGGTTCGCCGCGGTGTCGGCGATGCGTTTGCGTGTTTTTATGTTCACGGCGGGGTGATTTTGCAATCCCCGGCTGACGGTGGAGGCTGAGATCCCCAGGATCCTGGCAATGTCGTAGATGGTTATTTCTTTTTCGTCCGACATAGAGATATAACCTTTTAATAACCAAAAGATAAGGCGTTTGACGGAATGGCGTGCAAAAATAAATTTTTGCAACCGATTGTTTTTTAGCTAAAAGTTTCCTTATATTTAATGTAGGATTGACACTTGCTCGATCCGAATGCTTGCAAACTATTGTTAAACCATAACGATTGCTTTATGAACCAGTTAACCCAATGCCGCGCCATTTCTCCGGCGCTTCTTCTCCTTCCTCCCATCTATTTAAGCTCCTAATTCCGCCGAGGTCTTCCCCCTACCGGGAATAATTTTTTTGCGGCTTTATGCAACCGATTGTATTGTTAAAAAACTTCTTTAAAAACCAAACTCAAGCTTATGCACCTGCTCTCACGAATGCTTAAATCAATGCCTGTCTGCTTGTTTGCTCTGGCCTTGTTTTATGTCACCGGGGTGTCTGCCCAGGAGTCGCTCAAGGTGTCGGGAAAGGTGGCTGACAACAATGCAGCCCCGTTAGCCGGCGTAACGGTGTCGATAAAGGGTACCAAGACGGCGACGGTCACGGGTACCGACGGTGGATTTTCGATCACGGCGCCCAACACGTCCGCCGTACTGGTCTTTAGTTATGTAGGGTATCAGATACAGGAGGTGGCGCTCGGCGGCCAGACCTCGTTTGATATCCGGCTGGCCCCGTTGAATGCCAATATGAATGAAGTGGTGGTAGTGGGTTACGGCACCCAGAAGAAGCGGGAGATCACCAGTGCGATCACGCGGGTGGATGCCGAGCAGTTCAATAAAGGGAATATCAGTGATGTCTCGCAGCTGTTGCAGGGCAAGGTTGCGGGGTTGTCGATCGCCAAGCCGGGGGGCGACCCGAATGCGGCGTATACGATCCGGTTGCGTGGGTTATCGACGTTGGGGGCCAATACCTCACCGCTGATCGTCATCGACGGGCAGATCGGCGCCGATATCAATTCGGTGGACCCGAACGATATCGCGAGCATGGATGTGCTGAAGGATGGTTCCTCGGCGGCCATTTATGGAACGCGCGGTTCGGCGGGGGTTATCATCATTACGACCAAGTCTGGGGGGAGGGGTGGTCCCCAGGTGGCATACAACGCCAATGTTACAGCCGAGAAAGCGGCGAGGTTTACGAAGCATATGACGGCGGACGAGTTCCGGGCGTTGTTAAAGAATACGGGTGCGGGTACGGATTATGGCGCCAATACGGATTGGGATAAGGAGATCACGCATACGGGGATCACGCAGGATCACAACCTGTCGTTATCGGGTGGGAACCAGCATACCTCTTATAATGTATCGATCAACTATCGTAAGGGCGAGGGGGTAGCGATCACGACGGGGTACAACCAGGTGAATGGCCGATTGAACCTTACGCATAAGGCATTGAACGACCGGCTGGTCTTCAATGTGCAGACGAGCCTGACGCACCGGAATGCCGACCTTGGGTTTGCCAACGCCTTTGAGTATGCGACGATTTACAATCCTACGGCGCCGATCCATGTGCCGGTGGGGAGCATCAACGATATCGCCGGCGGCGGCTGGTTCGAGTTCTCCGCGACGGATTACTCCAATCCCGTGGCGTTGTTGTTGCAGAACACCAACCACCTGGAGACCAAGCGGCAGAATATTGCCGGTTCGGCGGAGTATGAGATCATCAAGGGGTTGAAGGCGCTGGTGCGGTATGCGCAGCAGACGATCAACCTGGACTCGAATAAGTATTCGCCGATCAACGCGTATGCCAACCGCGGATTCGATCAAAACAACGACAACGGATATAGCCGGCATGGATTGAAATTCCTTGGGAACGGGGAGTCCTTCAACCAGCTTTATGAGAATACCCTCTCGTATCAGCATACGTTCAACGACTTTGACCTGGGCGCCGTTGCGGGATATTCTTACCAGGAGTTCCGGAATTCGGGGACCAATATCGTGGCGGGGAATTTTGTGACGGATGCGGCGAGTGGTAATATTTCGGCCGCGCTGGACATCCCTTATGGGTTGGCCACGGTGAGCAGCTTCAAGAATGCGAGCAAGCTGGTTGCCTTCTTTGGCCGGGTGACCGCCAACTATAAGAATATGGCCTTTTTGGCCGCGAGTCTGCGGCGCGAGGGGTCGACGGAGTTTGGCCCGAATCACCGGTGGGGTAATTTCCCCGCGGTGAGCGGCGGGGTGGACTTTAGTCATATCTGGGAGATCCCTTTGGTAAACACGCTGAAACTGCGGGCCAGTTATGGTCAGACCGGTTCTTTGCCGCCCTATTCCTATCTCTCGCTGCCTACTCTGACGATAAGCGGTAATTATTATGCAGGTAATAATCAATATGGGTTCACGTATAAGCCGAACCAGAATGCGAACCCGGATCTGAAATGGGAGAAGAAGGCGGAAACGGATATCGGGCTTGACTTTTCGGTGTTGAACAATCGGCTTAGCGGTACGATCGATTATTTCCGGCGAACGACCTCCGATCTCATCTTTAACGTAAATGTACCGTCGCCGCCTGCACTGGTGTCTTCGGAGTGGATGAATATCGGGACGATGACCACCAATGGGTTCGAGTTCCTGATCAATTATGATGTGTTGAGAGGCCGGGGGCTGAACTGGACGACGAGCATCAATTTCTCGAGGGCGCATGTAGTGTTGTCGAAATTGGACCCGAAGCTTGCGGGCAGTTATGTCGGCGCCTCGAACCTGGGCAGTCCGGGCCAGGAAGCCACGCAGATCACGCGGGCCATGGAAGGACAGCCGATCGGCTTGTTCTACCAGGCGGTGTACAAGGGAGTCGACCAGAATGGGAAATATCTGTTTGACGACGGGAAGGGGAATGCCGTGGCGGACAACAATAACTACAGGACCGTTATCGGGAACGGGTTACCCAAGTTCGAAATGGGTTGGAGCAATACTTTCCGGTACAGCAAGTGGGATCTGAATGTGTTCCTCCGCGGGGCTTTCGGGCATGACCTGATCAATACATACCGGGCGTTCTATGAGAATCCCACTGTCGCTTCGGTGTACAATGTCGTGAAGACCAAATATTATAACCCGAAGGTGAACGATGCCCAGCTGTTCAGCAGCCTCTTTGTCGAGAAGGGTACTTTTGTCAAGCTGGACAATGCGACCATCGGGTACACATTTGTATTGAAAAAGGATGGTGGTCCGGCCGGTGGGTTCCGCAACCTGCGGGCTTATGTAACGGGGTATAACCTGTTTGTTATTACGGGGTATACGGGTGCGGATCCGGAAGTGCGCTATGCGGATTTCACGGCGAATCCGCCCAATATCCTGGCGCCGGGTATTGATCGCCGGGAGAACTGGGTGTTAACGCGGTCGTTTACACTTGGCGTCAACTTGGGATTTTAACTTTTTCCAACTCAATACATGCATTATATGAAAATACGATCAATCATCCGACTTTCCGTTCTTGTCCTGCTGTGTATGGCGGGTGCCTGTACCAAGCTGGATGAAACGAAATATTTATACGATACTGTCAACGGCACCGACTTTTACAAGACCGATGCCGAGCTGTCCTCTGCAGTTGGGGCGGCGTACGCGAACCTAAGCGGGGTGGCCAGTAATAACCACTATCTGACCATCAACGAGGTGACGACCGATGAGATCGTCGTTCCAACGCGTGGACCCGACTGGGGTGATGGCGGCCGCTGGGTGCGCCTGAAGACGCATACCTACACGTCCACGGACCCGGATCCGGCGAATGGTTGGAATTTCTGTTATGCGGGGATCAATTCGTGTAACCAGATCATTGCGACGCTGGCGAAACAAACCAACTCGAAGGTGCCGCAATATGTGGCGGAGTTACGGGGATTGCGGGCTATTTATTATCTGTGGCTGCTGGACTGGTATGGCAATGTGCCGATCAGCATCGACTTCAGTCAGACGACCCCACCGAGTAACAGCACGCGTGACCAGGTGTATGCGCTGGTGGAATCCGAATTGTTGGCGGTGGCACCTTTGCTGCCGCATACGGGACCGGCTGCGGAGTCGACCTATGGCCGGGTGAACGCCTATACCTGCTGGGCGGCGTTGGCCAAGTTGTATCTGAATGCGGAGGTTTGGACGGGCACGCCGCAGTGGGACAAATGTATTGCGGCCTGCGACTCGGTGATCAACTCCGGGCAGTATACGCTGACCCCGAACTATGCCGACAACTTCGGGCCCCAGAACAAGGGCGTGCCGGAGACCATTTTTGCTATCCCGTATGACCATGTTCATGAGCAGGGCAATAATATCTGTATGATGACCCTGAACGGGCTCAATCAGAACACCTATAATATGAATGCCCAGCCGTGGAATGGATTTGCGAGTGTGCAGGAGTTCTACAATTCCTATATCGATCCGGCTCAGAATCCTGGTCCGCAGGGGATGGTCGTGGGTACGAACCCCGCCGGGGATAGTGTGACGGGAACGCTTGACAAGCGGCTGACCAATTTCCTTGTCGGGCCGCAGTACGGATCGGATGGGAAGCAGCTACAGGACGGCGGCTATGAGAAGGACGGACCGGGGTATGCCGGTGATCCGAATGGTGCGCCGATCACTTTTACGCCCTATATCAACGAGCTGCAGCCCACGGCCTGGAGGCAGTCGGGTGCACGGATCTCGAAATGGGGTTTTTATTCGGGGATGACCCAGAACCAGGACAATGACTTTGCTTTGTTCCGTTATGCCGACGTCCTGCTGATGTCGGCGGAGGCAAAGGCGAGGAAGAATAATGACTGGAGCGATCCATTGGCGTTGACGATCGTAAACCAGATCCGGACGGTGCATGGGGGAGTCGATCCCTATGTGTCGATGACGGCGGCGACCTTCCTGGCCGAGCGGGGCAGGGAGATGTTCTTCGAGGGTTGGAGGAGACAGGATATGATCCGTTTTGGCGTGTATAACGATGCGTTTAGGTTCCACCCCGCGGACCCGGCGGATGCGCTTGGGCCGCATGGGATCAATCACCTGAACGTGATGCCGTTGCCTGACGTGCAATTGAACGCAAATAAAGCTTTGAAACAGAATCCGGGCTACTAATTGTAGTCGTAAAGCCCTAAGGTTTAGCAATTATAGAAACGGGCGAAGTCCTTCGCCTGTTTTTATTTAAATTGAGTGGATGAAAATTTTTCTTGTTGACTGCTGTTAAGAATTGGCTGATCATACCGTGGTTGGCGGTTGGGCTGTTTTCCTGTACGGCCGGGGGGAAGACGGATGGGCATACCTTGTTTACGTTACTCTCTCCCTCCTCGACGGGGGTGAGCTTTAGCAATTCCCTTCATTACACCGAAGAGCTCAATATGTACACTTTCCGCAATTTCTACAATGGCGGCGGTGTGGGCGTGGGGGATATCAATAATGACGGACTGCCCGATCTTTTCTTTTGCAGCAACCAGGGATCGAATAGACTTTATCTGAACAAGGGTGGCTTCGTCTTCGAAGACATTACCGATCGGGCGGGGCTTGCTTCCGACGGAGTGTGGTCGACGGGCGTCTGTATGGCTGATGTGAATGGGGATGGGTGGGTCGATATTTATGTTTGCAAGTCGGGAGATATGAAGGGAACGCATCGGGCGAACCAACTGTTTATCAATAATCATAACGGGACGTTTACGGACCGGGCGGCGGAGTATGGGCTGAACAATACGGGTCTTTCGACGCATGCCGTGTTCTTTGACTATGACCGGGATGGGGACCTGGATTGTTACCTGCTGAACAATTCTTTCCGGAGTGTGGGCAATTTTGACCTGGTAAAGGGACAGCGGAATATCATCGACTCGCTGGGCGGGAATAAGCTGTACCGGAATGACGGGGGGCATTTTACGGATGTTACGGTTGTGGCGGGCATTTATAGCAGCCAGGTGGGATTTGGGCTTGGGGTGACGATCGCGGATGTGAATAAGGATGGGTGGCCGGACATCTATGTGTCGAATGATTTTTTTGAGAAGGACTATTTGTATCTGAATAACCGGGACGGGACATTTACGGAATCGTTGGAGAGTCATGTGAGGGAGATCAGTATGAATTCGATGGGGGCGGATATTGCGGACATTAATAATGATGGTTGGGCGGACATTTATGTTACCGACATGTTGCCGCGGGAGGAGGCGAGGATCAAGACGAAGACGTCGTTTGAGAATTGGGATAAGTATCAGGCGGATGTCGGTTCGGGGTATTATAAGCAGTTTGTTCGGAACGTATTGCAATTGAATAGAGGAAATGGAAATTTCAGTGAGATCGGGCGGTATGCCGGCGTAGAGGCGACGGACTGGAGCTGGGGGGCGTTGATCGCCGACCTGGACAATGACGGGTATAAGGATATTTTTGTGGCCAATGGGATCTATAAGGATCTGACGGACCAGGATTATATTCAGTTCATGGCGAATCCGGAGGCGGTGCGGAGGATGATCCGGGAGGGGAAGAATGTGATCAGCCGGTTGGTGGAGATGATCCCTTCGACGCCGATGTCCAATTATGCCTTTCATAATAATGGCGATCTGACCTTTACGAACAGGGCGGCGGAGTGGGGGCTGGATCAGCCGGGATTTTCGAATGGGGCGGCGTATGTGGATCTGGATAATGACGGGGACCTGGACCTGGTGGTGAATCATGTGAATGGGGTGGCGGGGGTGTACCGGAATAACTCTGATACGGCGGTTAGCCGGTATTTGAAGCTGGTGTTGGTGGGCGAGGGGAAGAATACGGTGGCGGTAGGGGCGAAGGCAATGGTTTATTATGGGGGGAAGATGAGTTATTTGGAAGAGGAGCCGGCAAGGGGATTTGAGTCTTGTGTGGATAGTCGATTAAATTTTGGGTTGGGGAAGACGGCGGTGGCGGATTCGGTGGTGGTGGAGTGGCCGGGAGGGAAGCGGACGGTGTTGAGGGGGGTGAAGACGGGGCAGACGATGAAATTGTTTGAGAGGGATGGGGTGGCGCCTTCGGCGCTGGTTACGGGGGAGGGAAAGAGAATCTTTGAGGAGGATAAACACTTGTTGGATTTTGTGCATACCGAGAACTCTTTTAATGATTTCAACCGGGACCGGTTGATCTTTCATATGCTATCGACGCAGGGGCCGCGGATGGCGGTGGGGGATGTGAACGGGGATGGGCTGCAGGACGTGTATGT
>Ga0105239_10002709_pt1 | contig 22282 bp, 15 predicted proteins | sample KBSC44metaG_FD_92761 | JGI IMG/M metagenome (GOLD analysis project Ga0105239, IMG submission 92761) | Corn rhizosphere microbial communities from Kellogg Biological Station, Michigan, USA - KBS C4-4 metaG | ecosystem: Host-associated > Plants > Roots > Rhizosphere > Soil | place: Michigan, USA... | reverse complement strand
TATCGTCGCCGCGAGCAGATGGCTGTGGCCGTCTTCATGCTGAAGGCCTTCGCCGTTCAGCGTAGTGCGGCCGGCGGTGCCGCCGAGCAGGAAGCCGCGGCAGCGGATGTCGCCCGCCAGCCAGGCGAGGTCGCCGACCCGCTGCAGCCCGAACATCGAGTAGTAGATGTAGAACGGGATCATCGGCACGTTGTTCGTGCTGTAGGACGTGGCCGCGACGATCCATGACGACATCGCCCCGCCTTCGTTGATGCCCTCCTGCAGCACCTGCCCGTCCTTGGACTCGCGGTAGTACATCAGCTGGTCGGAGTCCTGCGGCTTGTAGAGCTGGCCCAGCGACGACCAGATGCCGAGCTGGCGGAACATGCCTTCCATGCCGAAGGTGCGCGATTCGTCGGGCACGATCGGCACCACGTGCTTGCCGATGTGCTTGTCGCGCACCAGCGTGCCGAGCATCTGCACGAAGGCCATCGTGGTCGAGATCTCGCGCTCGCCGGTGCTCTTCAGCAGCCGCTCGAACGTGGCGAGCGGCGGGATCTCGAGCCGGGTCGAGCTGCGGCGGCGCGTCGGCAGGTAGCCGCCGAGCGCGGCGCGGCGCGCGTGCAGGTACTTCATCTCCGGGCTGTCGTCGGGCAGCTTGATGAAGGGCACGTCGGCCAGCTGTTCGTCCGTCACCGGGATCTGGAAGCGGTCGCGAAAGCCGCGCAGCGCGTCCTGCGTCATCTTCTTGGCCTGGTGCGCGATCATCTGGCCTTCGCCCGATTCGCCCATGCCGTAGCCCTTCACGGTCTTGGGCAGCAGCAGGGTCGGCTGGCCGGTGTGCTTGACCGCGGCGGCATAGGCCGCGAACACCTTCACCGGGTCGTGGCCGCCGCGCGTCAGGCCCCAGATCTCGTCGTCGCTCATGTCGGCGACGAGGGCCTTCAGCGCCTCGTACTTGCCGAAGAAATGCTCGCGCACATAGGCGCCGCTCTTGCTCTTGAAGTCCTGGTACTCGCCGTCGACACATTCCTCCATGCGCTGCAGCAGCAGGCCGCTCTTGTCCTTGGCGAGCAGCTTGTCCCAGCCGCTGCCCCAGACGATCTTGATCACGTTCCAGCCGGCGCCGCGGAACACCGCTTCGAGCTCCTGGATGATCTTGCCGTTGCCGCGCACCGGGCCGTCGAGGCGCTGCAGGTTGCAGTTGATGACGAAGATCAGGTTGTCGAGGCGCTCGCGGCCGGCGAGCGAGATGGCGCCGAGCGACTCGGGCTCGTCCATCTCGCCGTCGCCCATGAAGGCCCAGACCTTGCGCGGCGCAGTCTCGGCCAGGCCGCGGCCTTGCAGGTACTTCAGGAAGCGCGCCTGGTAGATCGCCATCAGCGGGCCGAGCCCCATCGAGACGGTCGGGAACTGCCAGAAGTCCGGCATCAGCCACGGGTGCGGATAGGAGGACAGCCCGCCGCCGCCGGTCTCCTGCCGATAGCCCAGCAGCTGCTGTTCGCTGAGCCGCCCTTCGAGGAAGGCGCGCGCGTAGATGCCGGGCGAGCAATGGCCCTGGAAGTAGATCAGGTCGCCGCCGTGCACGTCATTCGCGGCATGCCAGAAGTGGCCGAAGCCGATGTCGTACAGCGTCGCGGCGGACTGGAAGCTGGCGATGTGGCCGCCGAGTTCGGACGAGTCCTTGTTCGCCCGCAGGATGATCGCCAGCGCGTTCCAGCGGATGATCGAACGCAGGCGGTGTTCGATCGCCCGGTCGCCGGTCGACTTCTCTTCCTGCTCCGGCGGGATGGTGTTGCAGTAGGCGGTGGTCAGCGACTGCGGCACGTAGATGCCGTCGCGCCGCGCCTGGTCGACCAGGCTGCTGACGAGGTGGTTCGTGCGCGCCGTGCCGCGGACTCGTTGAACCGATTCGAGTGCATCGAGCCACTCGCGAGTCTCCAGCGGATCGATATCCGAGCTTGTGCCCATTCTTTTGTCTCCGGTTGTCTTGCCCGGGTCTTAGAGCAATCGGGGTGCCAGTCGGACGGCCCCGCGATCGGCGATGCAAGTCATTGATCCGTAAAGGAATTCACAAACCGGACATGAGTCGGGGCCACGATTTCCCGTTGCCGGCACCGTCGCGCCATACGGATTGCCAGGCAGTGATTTCGGTGCTAACCCTAGATATCGACGCCGCTCGAGCCGGCGCTGTTGCCCGACGCCCACATCTGTCGGCGTCCCAAATTTTCAGTAAATTCTGAAAATACATAAAATAGAACAATGACTTCCGCATCGTCGCCAGCCCCGCGCCTGCAAACGCTCTCCGCCGACACGGCGGGCAGCGCGGTGCATGGGATGGCGGCGTTGCTCTGGCTGCCGCAGGCCGCCTTGCTGGCCTGGGCGGTGCAGGGCCTCGCCGACGGTGGTGGCCTGTCCGTCGTTGCCTGGCCGGCAGCCGGCATCGGCTTGCTCGGCGTCTTGCGCGCGATCGCCGAGGCCTGGGGCACGCGGCGCGTGTTCGCGCGCGCACGCGCTCACTTGTCGGCTTTGCGCGCGCAGGCCGCGGCCTCGCTCGCGGCAGGCTCGCCGCTGGATCGCGGCCGCGCGCCGTCGGGGCTGGCCGCGAGCGTGCTCGCCGAGCAGGCCGAGGCGGTGGTGCCCTACCTGGTGCGCTATCAGCCGGCACGCTGGCGCGTGATGCTCGTGCCGCCGGTGATCCTCGCGGTGGTCGCGAGCCAGTCATGGGTCGCGGCACTGGTGCTGCTGATCGCGGCGCCGCTGATCCCGTTGTTCATGGTCATCGTCGGGCTGCGGGCGCAGGCGGCGAGCCGGGCGCAGATGGTCGAGATGGGCGGCATGAATGCCTTTCTGCTCGACCGGCTTCGCGGGCTGGCCACGCTGCGTGCGCTGGCCGCGGTCGACGCCACTGCGGCGCGGCTGGGCGAGGCCGCACAGTCGCTGCGGCAACGCACGATGGCGGTCCTGCGCATCGCTTTTCTCTCTTCCGCGGTGCTGGAGCTCTTCTCGGCGCTCGGCGTGGCGATGGTGGCGGCTTATGTCGGCTTTCAGCTGCTGGGCAGCCTGAACTTCGGCGCCTGGGGCGAGCGGCTGAGCTTGGCGCAAGGCCTCTTCATCCTGCTGCTCGCGCCGGCGTTCTTCGAGCCGCTGCGCGAGCTGGCGGCCGTCTGGCACGACAGCGCCGCCGGCAAGGCCGCACTGCAGGCGCTCGAAGGGCTCACGCACGACGGCATGCGGCTGCCTGGCGGCCACGCCGCGCCGGCCGGCGCGGATCGCGGCGCCGCCGCGCCCGCAGTGATCGTCAGCGACCTGCATTTTTCGCACGCCGGTGAAGCACCGCTGTTTTCGGGCCTGAGCCTGCGTGTGGCAGCGGGCGAACACGTTGCGCTGTGGGGCGCCAGCGGCTCGGGCAAGACGGCGCTGCTGTCGCTGCTGGCCGGGTTGATGCCTGCCGCCCGCGGAAGGATCGAGATCGGCGGCGTGCCGCTCTCGGACGACAGCGCCGGCGCGCTGCGACAGCGCATCAGCTGGATGGGCCAGCAGCCGCATGTGTTCGCCGGCTCGGTCGAAGCGAACGTCGCACTCGGGCGGCCGGGCATCGGCGCTTCGGCCGTCAGCGCCGCGCTCGACCTCGCGCGACTCGGGACGGTCGCGCAAGCCCATCCGCTCGCGGCGCTCGGCGAAGGCGGCCAGGGCTTGTCGGGCGGCGAGGCCGTCCGGCTCGCGCTGGCCCGGCTGGCAGTGGACGAGCACGCCGACCTGCTGCTGGTCGACGAGCCGACCGCGCACCTCGATACCGACACCGCCGAGCACGTCGGCCAGGCGCTGGTCGAGCTGGCGCGTGGCCGGACGCTGATCGTCGCGACGCACGACCCGGCGCTCGCCGCCCGCATGGGCCGCGTGATCCGGCTCGACGCGCTGGCCTTGGAGAAGGCCGCATGAGGCCGTCCTCGCAAGCGATGCGTGGCAGCGCCCCGCTGGCACCGGCAGCCGGCGAAGGCACCGGCCTTCGGCACGCTGCGCACGCCGCCGAGCGGGCCCTCGCACCATCCTCCCGGCTCGCCGCGCTGCGCTCGGTTCTCGGCCCGCAACTGCGGCCGCTGCTGTGGGGCGCGTTGCTGGCCACGCTGACCGTGTCGAGCGGCATGGCCCTGCTCGGCCTCTCCGGTTGGTTCATCACCGCGACCGCGCTCGCCGGAATGGTGCCCGCCACCGCGTTCCTGTTCGATGTCTTCGCGCCATCGGCCGGCATCCGCCTGCTCGCGCTGGGCCGGGCGGGCTCGCGCTACGCCGAGCGATTGCTGACCCATGACGCGACCTTTGCCGTATTGGCCGAGTTGCGCGTGCGGCTCTTTCGCGGCTGGGCCGGCGCCGAGGCGGCGCGCACGCTGCTGCGCCAGCCGGCCAAGCTGTTGTTTCGGCTGACTTCGGACATCGATGCGACCGAATCGATCTACCTGCGGCTCGTCGTTCCTGCCGTCTCGGCGCTGGGGGCGGCCGTGCTGGCGGGTGTCGTCGTCGGCTTCATGCATCTCGCCCTTGGCATCGCGCTGACGCTGTGGCTGATCGCGAGCGGCGCAGGCTTGGCCGTCGCCATCGCCTGGCGCGCGCGACGGCCGGCGGTGCAGCGGGCGCATGCGATCGAAGCCTTGAGGGCACAGGCCGTCGACCTGGTCGCCGGGCAGACCGATCTGCTGATGGCCGGCCGGCTCGACGCGCAGTGCGGAGCGCTCGCGGCGACCGACCTGCGCCTCGCCCAGGCCGACCTGGCCTTGAACCGGCTGGAGACGGCCGCCGCCGTCGGCTACGGCGTGACCGGCACGCTGAGCCTGGTCGCGGTGCTGCTGGCCGTGGGCGCGTTGGCCGGGCAGGGCCTGATCGGCGCCCCCGGCGCGGCGCTGGCCCTGCTGCTGGCGCTGACCGCGGTCGAGCCCTTCGCCGCGTTGCGGCGCGGTGCGCTCGAGGCCGGGCGCAGCCAGCTCGCGGTGAAGCGCCTTGTGCCGCGCATCGCGAAGGACGGCGAAGAAGCGGCATCGCCCGCGGCGCCGCAGCGGGCGATGCCGTTCGCGCTGCGGCTGGCCGGCGTCAGTGCGGCCTACGCGGGCAGCGCGACGCCGGTGCTGCACGAGCTGTCGCTGAACGTCGCGGCCGGCGAGCGGGTCGCGCTGATCGGCCCGAGCGGCGCCGGCAAGTCGAGCGTGCTCGCCGTCGCCGCCGGCGAACTTTCGCCGCATTCGGGCGCGGCGCTGGCGCACGGCGCCTGCCTGCTGACCCAGCACACCGAGCTGTTCCAGGACAGCCTGCGCTGCAACCTGCTGCTGGCCGATCCTTGCGCCGACGACATGCGCCTCTGGTCCGTGCTCGAAGCCGCCGGCCTCGCCGGCGACGTGCGCGCCCTCGCGGACGGGCTCGACACCCGTCTCGGCGAAGGCGGTCTCGGTCTCTCGGGCGGGCAATCGCGCCGCCTGGCGCTGGCCCGGCTGCTGCTGCGCGACACCCCGCTGTGGCTGCTCGACGAACCCACCGAGGCGCTGGACCTCGCGACCGCGCACGACGTGCTGCAGCGTCTCGCCCAGCACGCCGCCGGCCGCAGCCTCCTCGTCGCGACCCACCTGCGGCGCGAAGCCGCGCTGGCGGACCGCCTGGTCTGCCTGCGCGAGGGCCGCGTCGTCGCCGACCTGCGCCGCGGCAGCGAAGGCTTCGATGCCGCGCTGCTTGCGCTGCGACCCGATTGACAGAAGGCAAAAGGAACCCCCATGGACCTCGACATCGTCGCGCTCTCCCGGCTGCAGTTCGCGGTCACGGCGCTGTATCACTTCCTCTTCGTGCCGCTGACGCTCGGCCTGTCGATCCTGCTGGCGATCATGGAGACCGTCTACGTGATGACCGGCCGCGTGATCTGGCGCGACATGACGAAGTTCTGGGGCATGCTCTTCGGCATCAACTTCGCGATGGGGGTGGCCACCGGCGTGGTGATGGAGTTCCAGTTCGGCATGAACTGGAGCTACTACAGCCACTATGTCGGCGACATCTTCGGCGCGCCGCTGGCGATCGAAGGGCTGATGGCCTTCTTCCTCGAGGCCACCTTCGTCGGCCTGTTCTTCTTCGGCTGGGACAAGCTCTCCAAGGTCGGCCACCTGATCACCACCTGGGCCGTGGCCATCGGCTCGAACTTCTCCGCGCTGTGGATCCTGATCGCCAACGGCTGGATGCAGAACCCGGTCGGCGCGGCCTTCAACCCGCAGACCATGCGCATGGAGGTGAACGACTTCTATGCGGTGCTTACCAACCCGGTCGCGCAGGCCAAGTTCGTGCACACGGTCTCAGCCGGCTACCTCTGCGCATCGGTCTTCGTGCTCGGCGTCTCGGCCTGGTACCTGCTGCGCGGCCGCCACATCGAGCTGGCCAAGCGCTCGATGACGGTGGCGGCCTCGTTCGGACTGGCGGCGGCGCTCTCGGTCGCGGTGCTGGGCGACGAGAGCGGCTACCTCTCGAGCGAACACCAGAAGATGAAGCTCGCCGCGATCGAGGCGATGTGGGAGACCGAGCCGGCACCGGCCGCGTTCACCGCCTTCGGCTTTCCCGACCAAGAGGCGCGCGAGACGCACTACGCGATCCACATCCCCGCCGTGATGGGGCTGATCGGCACGCGCTCGCTGACCGGCGTGATCCCCGGCATCGACGAACTCGTCAAGCGCGCCGAGGTGCGCATCGGCGAAGGCATCAAGGCCTACGACGCGCTGCAGGCGATCCGCGCCGCGGGCAGCACGACCACGGTGCCCCAGGGCGTGCGCGATACCTTCGAGAACAACGGCGTCGATCTCGGCTACGCGCTGCTGCTCAAGCGCTATGTCGACGACCCGCGACAGGCCACCCCCGAACAGATCCGGCAGGCCGCCTGGGACACGGTGCCGCAGGTCGCGCCGCTCTTCTGGCTGTTTCGCACGATGGTCGGCATCGGCATGCTGCTGATCGCACTGATGGGGACGTTCTTCGTGCTGTCGGCGCGCCGCTCGCTCGGCCGCTACCGCTGGCTGCTGAAGATCGCGGTGTTCGCGATCCCGCTGCCGTGGATCGCGATCGAGTCCGGCTGGCTCGTGGCCGAGTTCGGCCGCCAGCCCTGGATCATCGAAGGCGTTCTGCCGACGGCCGTGGCCGTCTCCAACCTCGGCGTGAAGACGCTGCTGCTGACCCTGGCCGGGTTCATCGCGATCTACACCGTGCTGCTGGTGATCGAGATGAAGCTGCTGCTGAAGGTGATCCGCCACGGGCCGGAGCAGGAGCACGCGCCCGGCGTGGGCGCCTCGCCGCCGCACGGGATGCCGGCCCCGAACCTTCCCCTCGCTTCCGCGGAGTGACGCCATGGTCCTCAACGAACTGCTGAACTACGACACCCTGCGCCTGATCTGGTGGGCGCTGATCGGCGTGCTGCTGGTCGGCTTTGCGGTGACCGACGGCTTCGACCTCGGCAGCGGCATGCTGCTGCCGTTCACCGCGCGAAACGACCTGGAGCGGCGCGTCGTCATCAACAGCGTCGGCCCGGTCTGGGAGGGCAACCAGGTCTGGCTGATCCTCGGCGGCGGCGCGGTCTTCGCGGCCTGGCCGCAGCTCTACGCGGTCTCGTTTTCCGGCTTCTATCTCGCGATGTTCGTGATCCTCAGCGCGCTGATCCTGCGGCCGGTGGCCTTCAAGTTCCGCAGCAAGCGCGAGGCGCCGCAGTGGCGCGCGCGCTGGGACGGCGTGCTCTTCTTCAGCGGCCTCGTGCCGGCGCTGATCTTCGGCGTCGCGATGGGCAACGTGCTGCAGGGCGTGCCGTTTCGCTTCGACCGCGACATGCACATCTTCTATGACGGGAGCTTCTTCGCGCTGCTGAACCCGTTCGCGCTGTTGTGCGGCGGCGTCTCGGTGGCGATGCTGGTGACGCACGGTGCGGCATGGCTGGTGCTGAAGACCGACGGGCCGGTGGCGGATCGCGCACGCCGCTACGGCATGGCCGCGGCGCTGGCGACGATCGTGCTCTACGCGGCCGCCGGCATGCTGCTGTGGTCCTTCATCGGCGGCTACCGCATCACCAGCGTGGTCGACGCGGCGGGCCCGTCGAACCCGATGCTGAAGACGGCCGAGGTGCACGCGGGGGCCTGGTTCCTCAACTATGCGGCGCACCCTTGGACGATGGCGGCACCCGCCGCGGGCCTGGCCGGCGCGCTGGCTGCGCTGCTCGCCCTGGCGCTGCGCCGCGGCGGCCTGGCGCTGCTCGCGGCGGGGCTGGGCATCGCCGGCATCATCCTCAGCGTCGGCGCATCGATGTTCCCGTTCATCCTGCCTTCGTCGATCGAGCCGCGTGCCAGCCTCACGGTGTGGGACTCGTCATCGAGCCACCTCACGCTCTTCAACATGCTGGTGGTCACCTGCATCTTCCTGCCCCTCATCCTGGCCTACACCACCTGGGTCTATCACGTGCTGTGGGGCAAGGTCGACCAGGCGGCCATCCGCGACGAGAGCGGCCACGCCTACTGAACCCGCTGAAAGCAAGGACTCGACATGTGGTACTTCTCCTGGATCCTCGGCCTGCCGCTGGCAGCCGCCTTCGCCGTGCTCAATGCGATGTGGTACGAACTGATGGACGACGAAGCCGTGCGCAAGGAAAAGCTCGAGACGCGCGAGGCGGCCCGTGGGCAAGAGCGCTTGTAGCAGCCCCGGCTCAGCCTGAGGTCGGCTTCCTGCTGCCCCTGGCGCTGCCGGTGATCCGGTCCTTCAGGCCGAGCACCTTGGTCACCGCGGCGCCCATGCCCATCAGTTGCATCGCGGTCTCGGGCGACAGACGCTGCACGTCGTCGAACCAGGTCAGCAGCCGGTCGATCAGGTCGTGCATCTCCCGCATGCGCGCCTGAGCATGGCGCTCGGCCTCGCTGCCGGGCACTTCGAGCATCGCGTTGCGCAGCATCGAGAGCGTCGGCTCGATCTCGCGGCGCCGGCGCTCCTCGGCGAGCACGCGAAAGATTTCCCATACGTCGGCAGGCGCGTCGAAGTACTCGCGCCGGTCGCCCGGCCGGTGGCGCAGGTTCACCAGCCGCCAGGACTGCAGTTCCTTCAGCCCCATGCTGACGTTGGAGCGCGAGAACTCCAGCATCTCGGCGATCTCGTCCGCGTTCAGCGCCTGCTCCGAAAGAAAGATCAGCGCGTAGATCTGCCCGACCGGGCGGTTGATGCCCCATTTGCTGCCCATTTCGCCGAAGTGCGAGATGAAGAGCCTGTTCAAGGGCGGCAGCGGGGTCGAAGATTCCATCAAGGAATTTTCACAGATTCATGGAAGGTTCGTATCTATAGAACTTTCAAAACCTCTGTGACCCCGCAAGAGCGGGCCGGGCCGCCCCAAGCGCTCTGACTACAGCGCCTGGTGATGCCTTTCCGCAGGCGCGCTGGCGACCGCCTTGCGGGCCGCCTTGATGCCCGGGACGAAGGCCGGCGTGCGGCGGCGGTAGTCGTCATACACCGGGCCGAGCGAGTCGACCAGGTCGCGCTCCTCGTGATGCACGCCGACGAGGATGTAGACCGTCATGCCGAGCGCGAACAGCAGATGGCCGGCCGTCATCTGCGGCGTGAACCAGAACGCGATCAGGAAGCCGAGCATGATCGGGTGGCGCACCAGGCGGTAGAACAGCGTCGTGCGGAACTGCAGCGGCAGCAGCGGCCGCTGCACCATGTGCAGGTAGGCCTGGCGCAGCCCGAACAGGTCGAAATGGTTGATCAGGAAAGTGGAGAGCAGCACGATCGCCCAGCCGAGGCCGAAGGCGATCCATAACGCGCCCGCCGCCGCGCCGTTCGCCTGCCACAGGCTCATCGGCAACGGCCGCCACTGCCACATCAGCAACGCCAGCACCGCGCTCGCCAGCAGCACGTAGGTGCTGCGCTCCATCGCCGGCGGCAGATGGCGCACCAGCCGGCGCTTGAACGCGGGCCGCGCCATCACCGTGTGCTGCAGCCCGAACAGCGCGATCAGCAACAGATCGACCAGCACCGCGACGGCGGCATCGGACGGCGGGCCGACGTCGATCGACTTCGGCACCCAGAGGTTGCCGACGAAGGCGACCAGGTAGAGGAACACGGCGAGGAAAAAGCCGTAGGCCCCGAGGCTGTAGAGAAAGACGGGTACGCGCAACATGATCTCTCCGTGAATTGAACGAGTGTTCAAAACATAGCGCGCAATGGATCGGCTGTCAAAAAACTTTGGTCACGCAGATCTCCTCTGCGGGCTTGACCTGCAACCGGCTCGCCGCCACACTGCATCACTTGCCCACTTGTTCAACCATGAAAACACCCGGCCCGGAGGTCGTGCACGAGACCAAGGCGCGCATCCTCGAAGCCGCGTTCCAGCGGCTCGCCCGCGAAGGCTATGGCGCACTCAGCGTGCGCGAGGTCGCGAAGGACGCGAACGTCAACCACGCGCTGATCAACTACCACTTCAAGAGCAAGGAGCGGCTGGTGATCGCGGTGCTGGACGAGGCGAACCGGCGCCTGCTGCTGCGCCAGCAGCGCATGTACCAGTCGCGCGGCAGCTATGCCGACAAATGGGCGCAGGCGCGGCGCTTCTATGAAAACGACCTGGCTTCCGGCTTCGTGCGCGTGCTGATCGAGCTGTATGCGGCAAGCATGTCCAACCCTGCGCTGCGCGAGGAATTCCGGCCGCGCATGAACGCCTGGTTCGACGTGGTCGGCGCCGCGGTGCGCGATGCGATCGGGCAGTACCGGCTGGAGCTGCCGGTATCGGCCGAGGTGATCGGCTGCTGGATCAGCAACTTCTGGATCGGCATGGAACTCTCGATGCTCACCGGCACCGGCGACGATGGCCTCCATCGGCAGGCGCTCGATGCGCTCGAGATGCTGCTGCGCCGGCTCGATGCCGGTGCGCGAGGCGAGGCCACGAACGGTGCCCGGCCTGCGACCGCGAAGCGCGCGCGCAAGGCCGCTGCCACCCCACGCAGGAGCCCGTGATGTCGAACCCACCTCCGCAGCGGTTGAGTCTCACCGCGGGCGAATTGCCGGCGCCCGGCTCGCTGCCCGAGCCCTATCCGTTCGAGACCATCGTGGCGGTGCGTGAAGGTTTCGTCGAGCGTGCATCGGTGCGCTCGTGGTACGCGCAGTTCGGCGACAGCGGCCCGTGGCTCGCGTTCGCGCCGATCTTCCAGATCGCGAACACGCATTTGTTCAAGGGTGTCGTCCCCTACCTGGCGCAGCACTACCGGGTGGTGGTGATGGACTTGCGCGGCAACGGCCGCTCCGACCGCCCCGCGTCGCCGGACGCTTATGCCTTCGACGAGTACTACGCCGACTTCTGCGCGGTGCTCGATGCACTCGCGGTCGAGCGGACCGCGGTGATCGCGATCTCGGCCACCGCGATGACGGCCTTGCGACTGGCCGCCGAGCAGCCGCAGCGTGTCTCGCATCTGGTCATCTCCGGCGGCTTCGCCGAGCGGTGCCTCGACCATCCCGCCGCCGCCGCGATCGCCGCCGGCACGCTCGAGCGCATGCGTGCGGACTGGCCGGCCTACCTCGACGAGTTCTTCGGCCTCGTCTTCAGCGAGCCGCATTCGAGCAAGCCCTATGAAGACGGGGTGCTGCACGGCGGCGCGGCGAGCGACGGCCCGACCGTGGCGATGGCGCTCGCCGGATGGCTGGGCAACGACGTGCGCGAACAAGCGCGCAAGGTCCGCTGCCCGACGCTCGTGATCCATGGCGACCAGGACGGCCGGGTGCCGTATGCCTCGGGGCGGGAGATCGCCGAACTGGTGCCCGGTGCCCGCTTGCTGACGGTGGGTGGCGGCGGCCACCTGATGCCGGCGCGCGACCCGGTCGCGTTCAGCCGTGCGGTGCGCGATTTCATCGGCCCGGAGCCTGCCCGCTCGACCTGGGTGCGCGGCATGGCGCGCCCGCGCCGTGCGCTCTTCATCTCGAGCGCGATCGGCCTCGGCCATGTGCAGCGCGACCTGGCGATCGCGCGCGAGATGCGGGCCTTGCAGCCGGACCTGCAAATCGACTGGTTCACGGTGCACCCGGCCTCGGCCTACCTCGAACGCGAGGGCGAGCGGCTGCATCCGGTCACGCAGCGACTCGCCAACGAAAGCCGCCATGTCGAACGCATGGCCGGCGAACACGACCTGCAAGCCTTCTTCGCGCTGCGCACGATGGACGAGGTGATGGCACGCAACTTCCTGCTGTTCACCGACCTGGTGAAGGCGGAGCACTTCGACATCGTGATCGGCGACGAGGCCTGGGAGGTCGACTACCACTACCACGAGAACCCGGAGCTGAAGCGCCAGCCCTTCGTCTTCCTGACCGACTTCGTCGGCTGCCTGCCGATGGAGCCGGGCAACGAGCGAGAGGCCTTGCTGTGCGCCGATCGCAATGCGGACGACATCGAACACGTCGCGCGCTACCCGTGGATTCGCGACCGCGCGATCTTCATCGGCAATCCGCAAGACGTGCCGTCCTTGCCGTTCGGACCGGGCCTGCCGATGATTCCGGACTGGACGCGGCGCAACTTCAGCTTCAGCGGCTACGCGCTCCCATTCGACCCGAAGTCGTTGGCCGATGTCGACGCGCTGCGCACGCGCCACGGCTACCGGCTCGACGAGAAGCTGGTCATCGCCGCTGTCGGCGGCACTTCGGTCGGCGCGCCGCTGCTGCGCAAGATCGCCGAGGCGTTTCCGGCGATGAAGCGGCAAGTGCCCGAACTGCGCCTGGTGCTGCTGGCCGGCCCGCGCCTCGCGCCGCAAGCCTTCCCGCAGCACGACGGCCTCGAAGTGCGGCCTTACGTGCACAAGCTTTTCGAGCACCTCGCCTGCAGCGACCTGGCGCTGGTGCAAGGCGGCCTGAGCACCTGCATGGAACTGGTGGCGACACGCCGGCGCTTCCTGAGTTTTCCGCTCGAAAAGCATTTCGAGCAGTGCATCCACGTCAGCCACCGGCTGCACAACTACTGCGCCGATTGCGCGCTGCGCTTCAAGGAGTTGTCGCCCGCAGAGCTGGCCGAGCGCGCATTGCGCACGATGCATGCGCCGCTCGCCTACAAGCCGGTCGAGACCGACGGCGCGGCGCGTGCGGCGCGCGAGATCCTCTCAGTGATGGAGAACCGCGCCTGGGCTTCCGGGTGAATGGGGCACCCGGCGCCGGGGTACCGGCACCACCCGCCGAGCGGGCTGAGTGCCGCGGCTCCAAGCCGGCCCGCGCCGGCTTGGACGGCACGAAGAGGCTCGCGTCCTCGCGAGCCGCGGCCTGCAAGGTCGCCGGCCGCTTCGGAACGGCCGGGCGCTGGCCGGCGCGGCGATTCGAACGCTGAGGCCCGCCCGGTGGATACTGGCGGATCACGGCGCAGGGTCGAGGCCCAGGCGCCGGGCTTGCATCCGGGACGTCCCCCATGAGCGATGCCGAACAACATCTGCGATTGCGCTTCGGCGCCTTCGATCTGGACGAGCGCAACGCGCTGCTGACGCGCGACGGCGAGGCCGTGCCGCTGGCGCCGAAGGCCTTCGCGGTGCTCTGCACGCTGGCTCGCAGCGCCGGCCAGCTGGTCACCAAGGAGGCGCTGCTCGATGCCAGCTGGGGGCACCGCCACGTCAGCGAATCGGTGCTGAAGACGACGATCAGCGAACTGCGCGCCGCGCTCGACGACGATGCCAGGGAGCCGCGCTATATCGGCACCGCATCGCGTCGCGGCTATCGGTTCATCGCCAGCCTGGCCGCCGTGACCGGCGCCCCCCAGCGGACCGCACCGGCCATCGTCGACAACACCGCGGCGCCGGCCCTGATCGGACGCGCCGAAGCGCTGGCCCGGCTGGACGGCGCCTGGAGCGCGGCCCTCGAAGGGCGGCGCCGGCTGGTCTGGGTGGCCGGTGAAGCCGGCATCGGCAAGACGACGCTGATCGATGCCTTCACCGCCCGCCTCGGACCGGCGTTGGTCTGCGCGCGCGGCCAGTGCGTCGAACAGTTCGGCGCCGCCGAGCCTTACCTGCCGATGCTGGAGGCCCTCGGCGCGCTGTGCCGCGACGACCCGGCGATGCCGCCGCTGCTGCGCGCCGTGGCGCCGGCCTGGCTGCTGCAGCTGCCCTGGCTGTGCAGCCTCGACGAACGCGAGGCGCTGCGCCGCGAGCTGGCGGGCACCAGCCCCGACCGCATGCTGCGCGAGCTGGCCGAGCTGCTCGACCGCTACAGCCGCGAGCGCCCCTTGCTGCTCGTCACCGAAGACTTGCACTGGAGCGATCAAGCGACGGTGCGCCTGATCGACCACTTCGCGCGGCGCAGGGGCCCGGCGCGGCTGATGTGGATCGGCAGCTTCCGCCTGGCCGAGCTGGTCTCCGAGGAGCATCCGCTGAAAGGGCTGCGCCACGAACTGCGCGCACATCGGCTGGCCGACGAGATCCTGCTCGATCCGTTCTCCGAAGCCGAGGTGGCCGACTACCTCGGTACCCGCCTGCCGGGCGCCGCACCGCCGGAAAGTTTCGTGCGCTCCTTGCACGATCGCACCGAGGGTCTGCCGCTCTTCCTGGTCAACGTGATCGACGATCTGGCGGCGCGCGGCGCGATCGGCGCGGCCCCGGAAGGGGACGGCCTGGTCCCCGAGAGCCTGGCCGGCGTGATCGAAAAGCAGATCGCGCGGCTGCCGGCCGACGCGCTGCAAGTGCTCGAAGCCGCCAGCGTCTGCGGCATGGAGTTTCGGCCGCGCACGGTGGGCGCGGCGCTGGAGCGAACCCGCCCCGAGGCCGCCGACAGTGAGCCCGCGGCCATCGCCACGCGCTGCGAGCAGCTGGTGCGCCAGCAGGTCTGGCTGCGCGCGGGCGAGCTCGGCGTGCACGCCGACGGCACGCTGGACGCGCGCTACGTCTTCCGCCACGCGCTGTACCGGCAGGTGTTCTACCAGCGCATCGGCGCGCTGGCGCGGGCGCGCCTGCACCAGCACGTCGCCGCCGCGCTGGAGCGCGAGCGCGCCGCGGGCGCGAGCGTGACCGCGTCCGAGCTGGCCTCGCACTACGAGCTCGGCCACGACATGCCGGCCGCCGTGCGCCACTATGCCGACGCGGTCGACAAGGTGCTGGCGCGCTTCGCGCCGGCGGAAGCCATCGAGCTCAGCGGCAAGGTGCTGGCGCTGCTGCCGCGCTGCCCGGAAGGCCCGGCGCGCCTGCAGCTGGAACTCGCGCTGCAGCTGAAACGCGGCGTCGCCTGCGCGCAGCTGCTCGGCATGTCGTCGCCGGAGGCGAAGGCGGCGCACGAACGCGCGCAGCTGCTCTGCGACCAGCTCCCGGAGACGCCGGCGCTCGGCTGGGCCATCGGCGGCCTGAGCCTGGCGCGCTACGGCCAGGGCGAGTACGACACGGCCCTGTCGCTGGCCCAGCGCGTGCACGCGTTCGCCGAGCGCCATGACGACGCCGGGCTGCGCATTTCGGCCTGCAACATCCTCGGCATGAGCTGCTCGGCACGCGGGGAGATAGCCGCGTGCCGGCAATGGCTGGAGCAAGGCATCGCGGCGTTCGAGACGCTGGGGCACGTGCCGGAGGCGCGTTTTTTTGTCGATCCGGTGGTCGCGATGCGTGGCCATCTCGCGCTGCACCTGCTGTTGCTGGGCCGGGTCGATCTGGCTCGGGCGCAAGCGGATGCGGCGCTGCTGCGCGGCCGCTCGATCGGCCACCCGATGGCCGAGGCGCTGGCCAACCGCTGCGCCGGACTGCTGGAGATCGGCCTGCAACAACCCGAACGCGTGGCCGAGCGGGCCAGCGTGATGAAGGCGCTGGGCGCGCGCCACGGCATCGGCCAGGCGCAAGGCTCCGCCGGATTGCTGGGCGGCTGGGCGCGCGCGCATCTCGGCGACCCGGAGGCCGGGCACGCCATGATCATCGAAGGGCTCGCGATCCTGCAGCGGCTCGGCATGGTCGCGGGCAGCGTGCTGGCCCTCGGTTTCGCGACCGAGGCCTTGATCCTGACGCGGCGCTGGCCTGCTGCGCAGGCGCAATTCGACGAGGCCTGGCAGCTCGCGCAGCAGCTCGGCGAGCGCGGGCGAATGCCGGAACTGCTCGCCTTGCGCGCCCGCATCGAGCTCGGGCGAGGCGAAGCGCCGGCGGCCCGCGCCTCGCTGCAGGCCTCGCTGCGCGAGGCGCGGGCGCAGGGTGCGGCGTGGCTCGAGCTTGCGGCGCTGATCGCGCTGTGCGAGCCGGGTGCCGCGTCGGACGCGGATCTCGATGCGCTGCAAACGGTCTGCGAACGCATCAGCGGCGCCGACGACTCGACGCTGATGACGACCGCCCGCGCGCTGCTCGGCGCGAGTCGCCGAGCCGGTTCAGCGGTCGATTGAGATCAAGTCAGCTGCCGACGTAGGCCGCGAGGTGCTGGCCGGTGAGGGTCGAGCGAGCCTTGACGAGCGCGGCGGGCGTGCCCTCGAAGACGATCCGCCCGCCGTCGTGGCCGGCGCCGGGGCCGAGGTCGATGAGCCAGTCGGCATGCGCCATCACCGCCTGGTGGTGTTCGATCACGATCACCGATTTGCCCGCGTCGACCAGCCGGTCGAGCAGGACCAGCAGCTGCTCGACATCGGCGAGGTGCAGGCCGGTGGTCGGTTCGTCGAGCACGTAGACGCCGCCCTTCTCGGCCATGTGGGTGGCCAGCTTGAGGCGCTGCTGCTCGCCGCCCGACAGCGTGGTCAACGGCTGGCCGAGGCTGAGGTAGCTCAGGCCCACGTCGGCGAGCCGGTCGAGGATGGCGTGCGCGGCCGGCGTGTGCGCCTTGCCGCTGCCGAAGAACGCCCGGGCCTCGGTCACCGACATCGCGAGCACCTCGCTGATGTCGCGGCCGCCGAGCTTGTGCTCCAGCACCGAGGCCTGGAAGCGCTTGCCCTCGCAGTCCTCGCAGGGAGTAGCCACTCCGGCCATCATCGCCAGATCGGTGTAGATCACGCCGGCGCCGTTGCAGGCGGGGCAGGCGCCTTCGGAGTTGGCGCTGAAGAGCGCCGGCTTCACGCCGTTGGCCTTCGCGAACGCGCTGCGGATCGGGTCGAGCAGGCCGGTATAGGTGGCCGGGTTGCTGCGCCGCGAGCCGCGCACCGGGCTCTGGTCGATCGACACCACGCCTTCGCGGCCTCGGGCCGGGTCCAACAGCGAGCCGTGGATCAGCGAGCTCTTGCCCGACCCGGCCACGCCGGTCACCACCACCAGCACGCCGAGCGGGATGTCGACATCGACATGCTGCAGGTTGTGCGTGCTCGCGCCGCGCACTTCCATCCGGCCGGCGGGCTGGCGCAGCGTCTTCTTCAGCGCGGCCCGGTCGTCGAAATGGCGGCCGGTGAGCGTGCCGCTGGCGCGCAGCCCCGCGACGCTGCCTTCGAAGCAGACCGTGCCGCCCGCCGTGCCCGCGCCGGGCCCGAGATCGACGACGTGGTCGGCGATCGCGATCGTCTCCGGCTTGTGCTCGACGACGAGCACCGTGTTGCCCTTGTCGCGCAGCCGCAGCAGCAGCTCGTTCATGCGCTGGATGTCGTGCGGGTGCAGGCCGATCGTGGGCTCGTCGAAGACGTAGGTGACGTCGGTGAGCGCGGAGCCGAGGTGGCGGATCATCTTGACGCGCTGCGCTTCGCCGCCCGACAGCGTGCCCGACGGCCGCGCCAGCGAGAGGTAGCCGAGGCCGATCTCGACGAACGAGTCCAGCGTGTGCGCCAGGCTGGCGAGCAGCGGCGCCACCGACGGCTCGTCCAGGCCGCGCACCCATGCGGCCAGGTCGCTGATCTGCATCGCGCAGGCGTCGGCGATGTTGAGCTTCTTGATCTTCGAGGATCGGGCCGCCTCGCCGAGGCGGGTGCCGCCGCACTCGGGGCAGGTGCTGAAGGTCACCACCCGATCGACGAAGGCGCGGATGTGCGGCTGCAGCGCATCGACGTCCTTGGACAGGAACGACTTCTGGATCTGCGGGATCACGCCCTGGTAGGTCAGGTTGATGCCGTCGACCTTGGTCTTGGTCGGCTCCTTGTAGAGCAGGTCCTGCAGCTCCTTCTTCGTGAACTTGCGGATCGGCTTGTCCGCGTCGAAAAAACCGCAGCCGCGGAAGATGCGGCCATACCAGCCTTCCATGCTGTAGCCGGGGATGATCAGCGCGCCCTGGTTGAGAGACTTGCTGTCGTCGTAGAGCTGGGTCAGGTCGAAGTCGGTGACCGAGCCCATGCCCTCGCAGCGCGGGCACATGCCGCCGAGGCGGTTGAAGGTCTGCTTCTCCGTCCTGGTCTTGCCTTCGCCGCGTTCGACCGTGATCGCGCCGACCGCCCGCACCGAGGGCACGTTGAAGGCGTACGCATTCGGCGAGCCGATGTGCGGCTTGCCGAGCCGGCTGAAGAGGATGCGCAGCATCGCGTTGGCATCGGTGGCAGTGCCGACCGTCGAGCGCGCATTGGCCACCATGCGCTGCTGGTCGACGATGATCGCGGTCGTCAGCCCTTCCAGCACGTCGACCTCGGGCCGTGCCAAGGCCGGCATGAAGCCCTGCACGAAGGCGCTGTAGGTCTCGTTGATCAGCCGCTGCGATTCGGCGGCGATGGTGTCGAACACCAGCGAACTCTTGCCCGAGCCGGAAACGCCGGTGAACACCGTCAGCCGGCGCTTTGGCAGCTCGATGCTGATGTCCTTCAGGTTGTTCACGCGTGCGCCCTGCACGCGGATCAGGTCGTGGCTGTCGGCGCTGTGCGATGAAGACGACTGCTCGCCCTTCCTCCCGGCCTTGCTCATCCTCAGCGCACCTCGTTGATGCGGATGTGGTTGCCTGCCGGATCGCGGAATGCACAGTCGCGCACGCCGTACGGCTGGTCGATGGGCTCCTGGATCACCTCGGCGCCGCTCGCCTGCAGGCGCTCGAACGTGGCGGCCAGGTCGGCGGTGGCGAGGATCAGACGGGCATAGGTGCCCTTGGCCATCATCTCCTCGATCGTGCGGCGCTCGTCGGCAGTGAGGCCGGGGTCGGCGGCCGGCGGCTCCAGCACGATGGACGTGCCGGGCTGGCCGGCGGGGCCGACCGTGATCCAGCGCCTGCCGCCGTAGGCGACGTCCTTGCGGACCTCGAAGCCGAGGGTGTCGCGATAGAAGGCGAGCGATGCTTCCGGGTCGGTGTGCGGCAGGAAGGTCGAGTGAATGGTGATGGCCATGGGTCAGTCTCCGTGAGGGGTGAAGTCCGTGGCGATCAGTCTAGGTCCGGGTCAGCGGGCGGCGCTTCTCGATTCCTGATCGGTCGCGTCACTTGTTTCGAGACGCACGACGGAATCCCCGCGGTCTCGGGCGCACCCTGGCGCCGGTAGACGCCGGGCGACATGCCGACCAGCTCGGTGAAGCGCGTCGTGAATGTGCCCAGCGACGCGCAGCCGACCTCGAAACAGACCTCGGTCACGCTCAGGTCGCCCCGCCGCAGCAGCGCCATCGCACGCTCGATGCGCCGCGTCATCAGGTAGGCATAGACCGACTCGCCATAGGCGAGCCGGAACTGGCGGCTGAGGTGCCCGGCCGACATGTGCACGCCGCGCGCGAGCGCCTCGACGTCCAGCGGCTGCGCGTACTCCCGGTCGATCCGGTCGCGCACGCGGCGCAGCCGCACGAGGTCGCGCAGGTGCTGTGCCGCGTCGGGTCTGCTGCTCATCGGCGCGATCGTGCCACGTCGCTCCGCACCCCAAGCCTGACCGAAGCCCGACCGTTCGCTGACGACTTCCGGGGCCCCGGCTCCTACGCTTACCGGCATCGACATTCCACCGCCAAGCTCATGACGCTAGACCCTCGATCCAACTATCCGAGCACGCGCAGCTACGTGCTCAAGCTCCATCGCGATGCGCAGCCCCAGCCCGGCCGTTTTGTCGGCCGGCTGGAGCACCTGGCTTCCGGCCGGCACGTCGAGTTCGACAGCTCGGACGGCTTGATCGACTGGCTTGCGCAGGACATGGCGACCACCACGACCGCCCCCGAGGAATCCGCATGAAACCGACCTCACCGCTCCACCGCCCGGCGCCGCTGCTCGGCCTGCTGGCCAGCGCCCTGGCCCTCGCCGCCTGCGCCGACCTGCCCTCGCGCGAGCCGCGCGCCGTGATCAAGCCCGCGGCCCAGTACGCGACCGCGCAGTCCTTCACCGCAGCGTCGGCCGCCTGGCCGTCCGATACCTGGTGGACCGCCTACGGCGACGCGCAGTTGAACAAGCTGATCGACGAAGCGCTGGCCGGCGCGCCGAGCATCGCGGTCGCCGAGGCGCGCCTGCGCCGCGCCCAGGCCGCCGCCGGCGTGGCCGACGCGGCGACCCGACCGCAGCTCTCGGCCAATGCCTCGGTCAGCGAGCAGCGCCAGAGCTACAACTACCTCAGCCCGAGCCAGGCCACGCCGCAGGGCTGGAACGACTACGGCCGCGCCACGCTGGATTTTTCGTGGGAGCTCGACTTCTGGGGCAAGAACCGCGCGGCGCTCGCCGCCGCTACCTCGGACGCCGAAGCCGCCCGCGCCGATGCCGCGCAGGCGCGCCTGACGCTCGCCACCTCGATCGCTTCCGCCTATGCGGAGCTGGCGCGCCAGCATGCGGCGCACGACACCGCCGAGGCCGCGCTGAAGGTGCGCACGCAGACCGCGGCCCTGTTCCGCGAACGCCAGCGCAACGGCCTGGAAACCCTGGGCAGCGTGCGCCAGGTGGAGGCGCGCCAGGCCTCGGCCGAAGCCGACCTGCAATCGATAGACGAGCAGCTCGCGCTGCAGCGCAACCGCATCGCGGCGCTGATGGGCGCCGGCCCGGACCGCGGCCTGGCGATCACGCGGCCGAGCGTCGACCTGTCGCGTCCCTTCGGCCTGCCCGAACAGCTGGCGGCCGACCTGCTCGGCCGCCGGCCGGACGTGACCGCCGCCCGCCTGCGCGCCGAGGCCAGCGCGAAGCGCATCGACCAGGCGCAGGCCGCGTTCTATCCGAACGTGAACCTGAGCGCCTTCATCGGCGTGCAGTCGCTCGGCCTGGACATGCTGGCGCGCGGCGGCTCGACCATCGGCAGCGTTGGCCCGGCGATCTCGCTGCCGATCTTCAACGGCGGCCGGCTGCGCAGCCAGCTGCGCGGCGCCGATGCGGAGCACGCCGAGGCTGTCGCCAGCTACGACAGCACCGTGGTGCAGGCGCTGCACGACGTGGCCGATGCCGGTGCCAGCTGGAAGGCGCTCGGCGGCCAGCTCGAGAAAACCGGCCAGGCGGTGGAAGCCTCGCGCGAGGCCTGGCAGATCCAGAACCGGCGCTACAACGGCGGCCTCGCGACCTGGCTCGACGTGCTGTCCGCGGAAGACAGCCTGCTCGGCAACCTGCGCACGCAAAGCGATCTGCAGTCGCGCGCCTTCGCGCTCGACGTCGCGCTGGTGCGCGCCCTCGGCGGCGGCTACGCCGCACCTCGACTCTGATTCGACACGACAAGACAGGAACGAAAGGAACACACCATGTCCAAGATGGAAAGCGAATTCTTCGAAGCCGCCGAACAAGCCGGCGTCGCCGCCCGCAACCAGCAGCGCCGCAAGCGCCACTTCGTCGCGCTCGGCGCGACGGTGCTGAGCGCCGCCCTCGGCTACGGCCTCTACGTCTATTTCGAGGCCTCGCGCTACGTCTCGACCGACAACGCCTACGCCGCGGTCGAGACGGCCCAGGTGACGCCCGCCGTCGGCGGCATCGTGCGCGAGGTGCTGGTGGCCGATACGCAGCACGTGCGCCAGGGCGAGGTCGTGGTCGTGCTCGACGACACCGATGCCAGCCTCGCGCTCGACCAGGCCGAGGCCGAGCTGGGCCGCTCGCTGCGCCGGGTGCGCGGCTACGTTGCGAACGACGACAGCCTGGCGGCGCAGATCGCCTCGCGCGCGGCCGACCAGACCCGCGCCGCGGCCCAGGTCGCGGCGGCCGAGGGCGACTTCGAGCGCGCCCGCATCGACCTGCAGCGGCGCGAAGCGCTGGCCGATTCGGGCTCCGTCTCCGGCGACGAGCTGACCCGGGCGCGCAATGCCTTCGAGACCGCCAGCGCCAGCCTGGCCGCGGCACGCGCGCAGGCGGTGCAGTCGCGCGCCAACCACCAGGCGGCGATCGGCTCGCGCGAGGCGAACGCGGTGCTGATCGCCGATGCCACCGAAGAGACCAACCCGGAAGTCGCGCTCGCGCGCGCGCGCCGCGACCAGACGCGTGTGAACCTCGAACGCACCGTCGTGCGTGCACCGATGGATAGCGTGGTGGCGCGCCGCGGGATGCAGGTCGGCCAGCAGGTGCAGGCCGGCGCGGCGCTGCTCTCGGTGGTGCCGCT
>Ga0105239_10002706_pt1 | contig 22289 bp, 17 predicted proteins | sample KBSC44metaG_FD_92761 | JGI IMG/M metagenome (GOLD analysis project Ga0105239, IMG submission 92761) | Corn rhizosphere microbial communities from Kellogg Biological Station, Michigan, USA - KBS C4-4 metaG | ecosystem: Host-associated > Plants > Roots > Rhizosphere > Soil | place: Michigan, USA... | reverse complement strand
TAGTCGCGTTCGTAGGAGTCGTTGGACACGAAGATATCGGGATAGCCGTCGCCGTTGAGGTCTCCGACGGAGACGCCGAGGCCGAATCCGATAAGGCCACCATGGATGCCGGCTTCCCGGGTGACTTCTTTGAAGCGGCCGTTGTCGTTGCGGTAAAGGTGGTCGCCGCCTCCTTTCAGGTTAGCTGCAATGGGCCAGGCGGAATCGGGCAGGTCGCGGCGGTTGGAGTTGTTGAGGGTGTTTACGGGAATGGGGCTGTTGTCGATGACGAAGCAGTCGAGGTCTCCGTCATTGTCATAGTCGAAGAACGAAACCTGGGTGGTATAGGCCGAGATGTCCAAACCGTATTGGGCGGCGGATTCGGTGAATGTAAGATTGTGGTTATTGATATAGAGTTTGTTTCTGCGGTGGCCGTCGCTCATGTGGCCGGAGTTGCAGATATAGATGTCGAGCCAGCCGTCGTTGTTGATATCGGCCATGACGACGCCGGTACTCCACATGCTGTCCTGTTGCAGGCCTGAGGAGGTGGTGATGTCTTCGAATTTAAAATTGCCTTTGTTGAGATAAACTTTATTGTCGCTCATATTGGCGGTCATTACCACGTCGGCCAGGCCGTCGTTGTTGAGGTCGCCGATGGCTACGCCGCCGCCGTTGTAATAATTGCGGAATTTGAAGATGTTGTCGGCTTTTGTGTCTTTCAGTGTGTTGTTGAAGCCGATCCCAGTGTTGTCTTCCAGCTCGAAAAGGGGACTGTCTTTATGACGCGTACAGGAAAAAAGGCTGATCAGGACAACGATGGCGCGAATATATCGGTGGGTAAACGTCATGGCAGTATACTAAGGTAGTATATCTGGGGTAGGGGATAAAAAAAATAAGGCCATTTTTTAGATGGCCTTATTTTTTAACAAAAAAGTATCCCGAAGGATTAGAATCCGGTGTTCTGTATCAGGTTCGGGTTCGAGGACAGCGCCTGGGAAGGCAGCGGGAACAGCAGGTATTTGGCTGTGGATGCCGTCTTGTATTCCCATGCGTTCAGGAACACGCCGAAGCGGATGAGGTCGGTCCGGCGCATATTTTCCCAGTAGAGTTCACGGCCTCTTTCGGCCAGGAGCGTCAGCGGGTCATAGACGTTCGCAGTGTTGACGAGCGAAATAGATGCCAGGGGAGCTGCGCCGCGGTGAGAGCGGATATCGTTGACGATTGCGAGGGCTCCGGCATTGTCGGGGGTTGCGGCGCGCATCTTGGCTTCGGCTACCATCAGGAGTACTTCCGGATAGCGGAAGATGATCATCCAGTTGCCGCCGTTGTCGTAGGATGCTGTCCCGAGGCTATAGTCGGGCGTATATTTGATAACCCGGATACCGGTGATCTCCAGGTTGTTCCCGGTTTCCTTGAGGTCGGCGGCGATCTTGGGATCGAAGATCAGCAGGTTTGCGGGGTTCTTTCTGTCGACTTCTTTGTCTCCTTTTTCATTGTACTGCTGGCCGACGAGGAAGCCGGGTTTTATACCGGATTTATCGGTGGAACCGGCATAATATTTCCCGCCGAGGCGTCCGTCGGTGACGGAGTCCGTGTGGTCACGCGGCAGTTGTCCGCCGGTGGTCTTGAACATGTCATATGTGCTCGCTACGGTGGAGAACCCATTCCAGCCTGCTGCGGGGTTCTTGGGTGTATACTGGTTGTAGTGAAGGGTAGCGTACCATCTGTTGTTGATGCCTGTGTTGTTGGTGGCTACGCCTGATTTGTTGACGCAGCCGAATATAGCTTCGGTAGACGCAGAGTTGCTGCTATTGAAGTTGTCGAAGTAGTTCGACATGTATTTGTAGTGGTTGCTCTTCATGATCGTGTCTCCGATAGACAGGACTTTTTGCATGTCGGCGTCCGGCCATGTAGGGCTGGCGCGGTTGAGGAAGGCTCCGCGGTTGAGGTATATGCGCATGAGAAGCACGCGGGCTGCATCTTTGGTAGCGACATTGATGCCTACGGTGCCGGCTTCGGGCAGGTCCGGGATGGCCGAATTCAGGTCGTTGATGATAAGGTTGATCGCGCTGTCACCCCGATACACTATGGGTGCATTCAGCAAGTTGTCGCCCGGGTTCCGATAAGGGTATTGACCCCAGAAGTCATACAGTTGGTAGAGGGCGAGGGCACGAATGAATTTGGCCTGTGCGCTTTGCGCTGCATCGGGCTTGAAGGTAAAAACGTTGGTCGCATCGAACTGGATCTTGTTGAGTGCATTGAACATGTTGAGGAAGATGTCTACACCGTCCTTGGTCCAGTTGTGCTGGTGCAGGGCGCGCCATTTCCCGTTGTCGTCCCAGTCACCGCCGCGGGTAGGGACGACGCACTCGTCCGTGGTCACTTCTTCGAGGGCGAAGACGTTGCCGAGGTCGGACCAGGGGTTGCCGACGTCGTTGTATGCGGTCTGGAGAAAAAGGGACGCGTTGAATGAGTTGGATGCTTCAGTCTGAGTCAGATTGCTGTTGAGCTTTTGATCCAGCTTGGTACAGGCCGCCAGTGAGCCTAAACCCAGGATGACGGCGAATATTTTCAAATATTTATATCGATTCATAATTAAGTTTTTTTTAGTTGATTACAGACCAAAGTTTAAGCCCACCGTTAGAATCCTGGGGGTTGGGTAAGGGAGGTATTCGATGCTCCGGGACGGATATGAGTTGTTGTTGACGTCGATGTTAACCTCGGGATCGAAGCCTTTGAATTTGGTGATCACGAACAAATTGGTACCGCTGACAAAGAAATTCATGTTGTGTATATACTGACCCACGTTGCCGAGTGCATAGCTGATGGTAGCATTGCGAAGCTTGACATAGTTGCCGCTCTCGAGGTATCTCGAAGAGGCGACCGCGCCGTCGCTGACCGATTCGCCTGTTCCGAAGTTGGATTTGGAAACGTTCTGGCCTTTGGCGAAGGGATAGATATTGGTAACAGTATTGAGCGTGTTGTTGTAGACTTTGTTCCCGAATGAGCCGCCGAGGTTGAGCCCCAGCGAGAGTTTGCCGTAGCGAAGGGTAGTGCTGAAGCCGCCGATCCAGTGGGGATTGGGATCGCCCTGGAAGCTGGCGGTATCTTCGATGATCTGCTGGCCGTTCTGGTCGAAGCCCTTGAATTTCTTCAGGAAGAAGACATCGACGGGCTGATTGTTGACGATCTCCTGGGCGAGTACACCGGAAACGCCGTTACCGCTGATCTTGGCCGTCTGGATCGGGGCCTGGTTGAAATTTGTCAGCTTGTTTTTATTATATGCGACGTTAAATCCGAAATCCCAGCTGAAATCCTTTTGTTGTACAACAGTTGCGCCGATAGAGAACTCAAATCCTTTATTGATCAGATTGGCGTTCGGTAAATTGATGAAGTAGAAGGCGGCCGGAGCCGGTTGGATCGCCGAGTTTTGGAAGAGCAGGTCTTTTGTCCCTTTGTGATACCAGTCGATGGAGCCGTAGATCCTGTTCTTGGCAAAGCCATAATCGATGCCGATATTGGTCGTCGTTGTTTTTTCCCATTTCAGGTCCGGGTTAGAAACGTTCGTCTGTCCTGCTGAATTGAAGAGGGGTGAATAAAACTGTTCGTTGGACGCGCCTGCGGGGAACTCCTGGTTACCCGTAATACCCCAGCTGGCCCGGAGACCGAGATTGCTGAAGGCGGTGCTGTTTTTCATGAAATCCTCGTTCGAGATATTCCATTTGGCGCCTACCGAAGGGAAGTAGCCGTATTTATTGTTCTTTCCGAATTTGTTGGAGCCGTCCGCACGGATCGTGGCCGTCAGATAATACTTGTCAGACAGGTTGAAGTTGACACGGCCGAAATAGGACTGGATCTCAGTTTTGGGATCGACTACGCGGTTGATTAGATTTTGTATGTTTCCGTTCTGCAGGAAATTATAGTATGGAATATCAGTTTCGTTTGCCTGGTTCAGGTTCGTGTTGAAGCCGCCGGCCGAAAGCGTTTGCGTGTAATATTTGGTTTTCCAGTATTCGTAGCCTGCTATAGCGTCAAAGCGGAGATTGTCGGTGAGGTTGAGGTTCAGGTTGAGGGTATGGGTGATAGTCTGGGAGGTCAGGCCTGCTTCGGAGAGTGCTCCGAAGCCCGTTTGTGAAACGCCCTGGACACCGTCCAGCCAACCAGCGATGTTGGTCTTGCGGGTACCTGCGCCGTGGTTGATGGCGTAGAGGAATTTATAGCTGAGGGGTCCGATGATCTTTACCGTCGCAGCGATGTTAGCGAGGAAGACATCAACGTCAGCGATATCGTCGAAGGCGTCGGTGGCAGCGAGGGGGTTAGGTGTACTGAAGTCGGCCGCTGAGTTATTGTTCCACAGACCGTTGCTTGCCTTGAATGCGCGTGTCGGGTTCCAGTTGAGCGCCCATGACAGCACGTTACCACCGGCACCAGTCGTGTTGCTGATCAGTCCCATGTTCTCTTCGGTATGGCCGGCGATCACGTCGAAGTCGATGGTTATGCGTTTGTCGATGAAGTTATAAGTACCGCCGAAGTTGCCGAGGTATTTGTCGAGGCCTGTCTTTTTCATGAGGCCAGGTGTTCTCGAGCCGAGGAAGGAGGCACGGTATTTACCCGTCTCGCTGCCGCCGCTGACCGCAAGGCTATAGTTCTGGATAAGGCCGTGGCGGGAGATTTCCTTGAGCGCGTCGACTGAGGCGCCGGAATCCTGTTTGAGGTTGTTGTCGTTGGAATATTTTCTGAAATCGGAGGCAGAGAGGATATCGTATTTCTTCATGTATCCCAGGTTCGTGCCGAGGCTGGTGTTGAATTCCAGTTTTGTGGGACCGGAGGAAGCCTTTTTGGTGGTGATAACGATGATACCGTTGGCGCCCCGGGATCCATATATAGCGGTGGCGGAAGCGTCTTTCAGTACGTCGATCTGTTGAATATCGTTGGGGTTGATGTAGAGCAGGGGGTTGGATTCGGGGGTGGGACCGAAGCCGAGGCCGGCGGTTCCGAGGTTAAGGGACGGGCGGGCCGTTCTCCCATCAAGGGGTACGCCATCGATAACATACAGCGGGTTGTTCGCCGTGCGGATGGAATTGTTACCGCGGATCTTGATGGTCGTACCTGCACCGGGTTGGCCGCTGTTATTGACGATCTCAAGACCGGAGACCTTGCCCTGGAGCAGTTGGTCCGGCGCTGTTATGACGCCCTGGTTGAAATCTTTTGCCTTAACAGAAACGAGGGAGCCAGTAGCGTCTTTTTTGCGGACGGTACCGTAGCCGATGACGACGATCTCATTCAAGTTGGAGGTAGAAGTGACCAGGGAGACGTTAATGGAGGTCTGGTCGCCGATGGCGATTTCCTGAGTTGCATAGCCGATGCCGCTGAATACAAGAGTGGTGGAATTGGGAGTAACGGATAGGGTGTACGAGCCGTCGGCGCCGGTGCTGACGCCCGACTTTTGGCCTTTTACGGTGACGCTAACGCCGGCAATGGGGGCGCCTTTGTCGTCAGAGACCTTACCGGTGATTGTTTTTGTTTGGGAAAATGCATTTTGTGTGAAAAGTACACAAAGCAGGATGAAGCTAACCCATCGGGCAAGCGATCGTTGAATGGTCATAAAGCAAAAGTTTAGCAATTAATGATCAAAGTAAAAAAATTATAGATTACTTAACAAATTTATTTTCCGATCTATAATCCGTTGTTACTGACAGGTATGGACATTATAATTTGAATGGGTGCTGCAAGGATGCGATGGATTATTAGCTAAAAGGAATTAGCAGAGGGTAAAAGCGGGGATTGGAAGGTTGGGTGGTAGGGGTGAATTTTGGCTCATCGATCGCGGGGATAGGTGGCTTTGGCGAGGGTGAATACTTCGATGTGGGTATTGGGGGAGGACTGGCGGAGGGCCTGAATGATGGCGCGGGTGGTGGCGCCGGTGGTGAAGATGTCGTCGATGAGGAGGATGGGTTGGTTATTGGGGAGGGGGTGGGGGGTGGAGTAGATGTTTTGGAGCTGGATCTCGCGTTGTTCGCGGGTGAGGCCTTTGTTGCTGAGGGTGGTTCTGGACTTTTGTAGGAGGGAGGGGAGGTACTGGCAACGGAAGGTGGCAGAGAGGTTTTGGCCGAGGAGGTCGAGAGGGGTAGGTTTGATCGGGGGTAATGGGAAGAGGGATGGGGGTGGCCCGGGTTGGGAGGTTTGGGGCGGTTCGGGTTTGGAGGTTTGGGGCGGCCCGGGTTGGGGTGACTGGTTTTGGGAGGTTTGGAGGATTTCGGTCTCGTCGTGGCGGAGGGCGCGGAGGATGATGGTATCGGGGGACAAGGGGTGGTGGCTAAAGCCTTCGAGGGTTGCCCTGATCCAGTTGGCGAGGTCGGGCTGGCGGCTGCGTTTGAATTTGAGCAGGCTGCGGGACATGGGATCGGCGGCGGTGGTCAGGGGAAGGTAGTGGCCAAGGTAGAAATGCCGGATCTGTTCATCTCCATATATTATATGTGTCGCCTGCAGCCCCATGCTCCTTTGTGTTGTAGCAGGGGTAAATGTACTGAACAATAATTTTTTCGGGGCTATTTGTGGTGGTTGGTTTTTAACGGGGAGAGGGTCCCTGGGCCCGAATCCGGGTGGTGATTTTCCGTCAGGGAACCGGGGCGGCGGTTTTCCATGCAGAAGTAGACGAGCCAGAATGCAATACCGGTGAGTACCCACCATACTGAGGAGAGCACGAGGAAGAAGAAAAAGGCGCCTGCGAGGAAAGAAAGTATACAACCCTTGACCGAGAACATAATCAACGATGATTTAGTGCCTATAACTTGTATACGTAATTACTAGTATTATGGATTTGTTCGAAGGCGGAGAATTAAAGAGATAGGCCTTACTTTTTTAGGGGGAACCCACTAAAATTTAGAGAAGGGGGTGAGGGAATATTCTTATGTTTGGGAGATGAAAAATTTACAAAAAGGAGATGGGAACATGGCCGATGGAAAGGGAAATCTTACAGGTGACGCAGGTTTGACTGGAGAGGGATTGCTGGCGGATTGGGAGCGGCGGTTTACGCACTGGCTGGAATCAAATGGTGATCATTCGGATGGCTCGCACGACCTGGGGCATTTTCAACGGGTGTGGAAGGCGGCGCGGTATATCAACCAGGAGGAGGGAGCGCCGGCCGATGAGCTGGTGTTGCTGGCGGCGGCTTATTTCCATGACCTGGTATCGTTGCCCAAGAACCATCCGCAGCGCAAGACGGCTTCGCTGATGAGCGCCGAGCGGACGTCGGAGCTGCTGGAGAGCGAATTCCCTGATTTTCCCCGGGAGAAGATAGAGGGGGTGCGGCACGCCATCCACGCGCATAGTTTCTCGGCGGGGGTGAAGCCGTTGACGGTCGAGGCCAGGATACTACAGGACGCAGACAGGATGGAGGCTGTGGGGGCGATAGGGCTGGCGCGGGTGTTCTATACGGCGGGGCAGATGAGCCAGCGGCTGTTCGACGGCCATGATCCGATGGCGAAGGGGCGGGTATTGGATGACCAGCGGTTTGCGCTGGATCATTTTGAGGTGAAGCTGCTGAAGCTGCCGGGGCTTATGAATACGGCAGCGGGGCGGCGGCTGGCGGAGAAGAACGCGGATTATTTGCGGGAATTTTTGACGAAGATAGAAAGTGAGATAGAAGGAGAATATGGGGACAGCAAATGAAACGAAGACCGACAGACAAGATGGGGACACCGAATGACGATAATATCGGGAAATGGCTGGACGAGGCGGGGAAGCGTTTTCTGGCGCATATCTCGTTGGACTGTGCCGTGTTTGGCTGGCACGCCAACCAGCTGAAGATATTGCTGCTGAAGATGACGAACCTGGACAGGCTGGCGTTGCCCGGTGGTTTTGTCATGCAGCAGGAAACGCTGGAAGAGGCGGCTATCCGGACGTTGCGGGAGCGGACCGGGCTGGAGAATGTATTTCTACAGCAATTCCGTGTTTTCAGCGATCCTTTGCGCAGTGACCCCAAAAACCGTGCAAGGGACCTGGAGAAGATGGGCATCGACCGGGGAAGGGCGGCCTGGTTCGGGCAGCGGTTCATCAGCGTGGGGTTTTATTCGCTGGTAGACGTTTCAAAGGTGGACCCACGCCCTGACATGTTCTCTGAGACCTGCAGCTGGTACGGTCTTGAGGAAAGGGGGATGATGATGCTGGACCATGACCATATCTTACAAACGGCGCTGGCGGCGCTGCGAATGCAGCTGAACCATCAGCCGATCGGCTACAATCTTCTGCCCCGGAAGTTCACCCTGCCCGAGCTGCAAAAGCTGTATGAGACGATACTGGGCAAGAAGCTGGACCGGAGGAATTTTCAGCGGAAGGTATTTTCTTATGGCATCCTGCGCTCATTAGACGAAAAAAGGACGGGGGTCGCTCACAAAGCGCCTTACCTGTATAGTTTTGATCTGCGGCAATATCAGAAAGCGCTAAAACTGGGATTGCAAGGAGGGTGGTGAGGCACAGATAATATTGATCGAGGCCATCGGCTGGATCGGGAGCGTGGCCATCGTCATGGCCTATGCGTTGAATATGTTCAAGAAGCTTGCTTCCGACTCCGCGGCTTATTACACCCTCAACATTGCGGGGAGCGTTTGCCTGATCGTTAATACGCTCTACCATCACGCCATTCCTTCGGCGGTGGTAAATATCATATGGATCATTATTGCATTTGTAGCGGTATTTCGTAAGAAATGAGAATTTGAAAATCAGCCGATTGAGAGGGGCAGGCAACTTTGGGAACCTTTCCCTCGTATTCCGATAGGAAGAGGCGGGAAATTATTGTATCTTACGCTTCCCCCCCTTTTAAAGTTTCATATCCCTGAGAACCCGGATGTTGAGTGCCGAAAAAATCGAATGATGAAGCATTTTGTACTTCTATTTTTCCTGCTAACTGCCGCAGCTTCGGGTTTTGGGCAGACACAATCCTGCCCACTGAACAATAATTTCTCATTGGGCAATCTTACGCATTGGGAGGCGTATACGGGGAACAATGCTACGGGGAACCCGGCGCCGGACAGCCGGCTGCAGAAATACGATTCTGCTACGCCGTCCCCATCGGGGACGCTGGGTGTGAGCGTTATCTACGAATATAACCTGCCGAGCGTCCCGGGGATACAGATATTGTCGACATCGGGGACGGATGCCTATGGCAAGTTTTCCACCATCCCGACGATCAACGGCTATAAATACACTAATTCTATTCTATTGGGTTCGACGTCTATCACCCGGAGCAGCGGTTCGGGGGTAGGCGGCGGGTATGTGCGCGGCGTGAGCTACCGGATAAATGTTCCGGCGGGTGCTCCCGATGAGCCGTATACGATGACCTATGCCTATGCGATGGTGCTGGAGAACGGGACGCATAATTCGGCTCAGCAGCCCTTGTTCTCGGCGACGCTGAAGACCAATGATGGTATTATCGCCTGTGCCTCCCCCCAGTATTTTTTGCCCACCGAAAATAACGCAGACAGCAGGGGCAGCGGCGCTGTGCTGGATTCCGCGCTGGCCAAGAGCCAGGGTTTTTATCTGAGCGACCTGCCTTCTCCCAATTCCAACCCCAATTCCCAGAGTCCGAATGCCGAGCATCTCCGGGATGTATGGGCGAAGGGCTGGACGGAGGTGACCTTTGACCTCTCGCCCTGGCGTGGGCAGCAGGTGGTATTGACGTTCGAGACGGATAACTGCGTGCCGGGAGGGCATTTTGCCTATTCTTATATTGCGCTGAGGAATACCTGTGCGGGCCTGCAGATCAGCGGTCCTGCGGTGGCCTGCACCGGCAATACGCTGACCTATTCCGTGCCGGGGCTTACGGGTGCGACGTATCAGTGGTCGGTGCCATCCGACTGGCAGATCGTATCGTCCACAGATACCAGCGTGCTGCAGGTAAAGATCGGCAATGCCGCGGGGACGGTGGCTGTTCATGAGGCAAACAGCTGCGCCAATCTGAACGCGATCCTGCCTGTTACGACCTCACCGCCCACTGTGGCGGGCGATGCCACCGGTGGCATCGAGGTGTGTACCGGTGGGAACTCCAGTATATTGAAGGTTGCGAATAATACGGGTAGCGTGGTGAACTGGCTATCGACGACGGACGGGGCGAACTATACTGTGGTGAACAGTCAGTCGCTGCAGTACACGGCGCAGAATCTGACGACAACGACCACTTTCCGGGCGCTGGTGCAGAACGGTGAATCCTGTACGATAGATACTACTACGGCTACGACGGTACTGGTAGACCCGAAGACCGTCGGGGGTAAGCTGACGCCGTCTACGCTAGCCTTCTGCAAGGGACAAACGAAAGACGCGTTACTGGTGCTGCAGGATGAGGTAGGCAAGCCTGTGAACTGGCAGTCTTCGACGGACGCGGTCAGCTGGACGGATTTTGCGCCTGTGTACAACGCGGATCAGTTCTCGCTGGTGGGGCTGACGAAGCCCAAGCAGTATCGGGTGATCGTACAGAGCGGGGTTTGTCCTTCGGAATACAGCGATATCGCCAATGTCGATTATGTCGACGTGTCTTTCCCCCAGGCCAGCTCTGCCCCTGCGGATACGCTGGTCTGTTACAATACCCCGGCGACGCTCAACAGCACCATTTCGATCGGCACCAACTATAGCTGGAATACTACCGCGAACCTGACCGGGGCGGGGAATGGCAGCGTCGGTGCGCTGCCCTATTCGATGACGATCACCGCCACGCCTCCCGTGACGACCCAATATGTTTTGAGCGTCGAGAATGCCGGCTGTCCCAATATCCTGAAGGATACTTTCCTGGTCCGGGTACTTCCCCAGATAATCGTGGATGCGGGAAATGATACGACCGTGGTCATCAACCAGCCGTTACAGCTGCATGCGACCTCGGACGACACGACCACGGTGGGTGGAGATAAGTTCAACTGGACGCCTATTATCGGGCTGGATAACCCGGATATCGCGGACCCCATTGCTTCGTTTACCGGTGAGACCGATAGTGTGCGATACCTGGTGACGGCGACTTCGGGACACGGATGTACCGGCTCTGCACAGATACTGGTGAAGGTCTTCAAGACGGCGCCGGATATCTTTGTGCCCAGCGCGTTTACGCCGGATGGAACGTCCAATCGAATATTCCGGCCTATTGCTCCGGGGATCGCCTCCCTACAGTTTTTTATGGTCTATAACCGCTGGGGGCAGCTGATGTACAGGACCTCGCAGATCGGGCAGGGGTGGGATGGGATGGTCAATGGAAGAAAGGCCGATGTCGGCGGGTATGTATGGGTGGTGCAGGGGACGACCTATACTGGGAAGGTTATTGTCCATCGGGGGACGATGGTGCTCGTGAGGTAGGGGACGCACGTTGGCGCAGGTGGGGGACTCGGGTTGCCGCTGGTGGAGCCCGTGCGGGTTGGTGTGTATATTTGCTTATGAGATATCTTCTTTTTTCCCTTTGTTTATTGTTGATGAGGCCGGTATTCGCGCAGACCAGTGCGGATATGGGCGCTGCATTTCCGGTGATCGACGGTATGTTCAAGGACTATGCCGCGCGAAATCACTACCCTGGGTTTGCGTATGGCATTGTGGCTGACGGGAAGCTGGTCTTTAGCGGGTCGGTCGGGTTTAGCGATGTGGGGAAGAAGATCGCTGCGACGCCAGCGACGGATTTCAGGATCGCCTCGATGACGAAGAGTTTTGTGGCCGTAGCCATTTTGCAATTGCGGGATGCGGGCAGGCTGCGACTGGATGATCCTGCTTCTCAATATATACCGGAGCTTCGTGGGCAGCAGGGGCCGGCGTCGGACGCGCCACCGATAACCATCCGTCATTTGTTGAGCCATTCGGCGGGTTTCCCGGAAGACAATCCGTGGGGAGACCGGCAGCTGGCCGTCAGCGATGACTCGTTGCTGAGGCTGGTCAGGAAAGGGATCAGCTTTTCCAATAGCCCGGGTATCGGCTATGAGTACAGCAATCTGGGTTTTACGCTGCTCGGATATATCGTACAAAAGGTCTCGGGACAGTCTTATGAAGACTATATCACCGAACATATACTACGACCATTGGGGATGGGCCATACCTATTGGGAATATACGAAGGTGCCGGAGCGGCAGCTGGCGCATGGGTATCGCTGGCTGAACGGGACCTGGGTAGAGCAGCCGATGTTACACGATGGGGCCTATGGGGCGATGGGTGGATTGATAACCACCATCGAGGATTTTGCCATATATGAGGCCTTTCAGCTGGCAGCCTGGCCTTCACGCAGCGGGGCTGAAGAGGGGCCGTTAAAGCGTAGCTCCTGCCGGGAGATGCAGCAGCCGTGGACGTTCAATTCGCTGAATACACAGTTCAGCTATTCTCCTGACGGGCCGGCCTGTGCGTTGAGCTCGGCCTATTGCTTTGGTCTGCGATGGAGCAAGGATTGCAAGGGACGGACGATGGTCGGACACACCGGTGGTCTGCCGGGCTTTGGCAGCAACTGGATGATGCTGACGGACTATGGGATCGGGGTGATCAGTTGCGGCAACCTGACCTATGCCAATGCCTCGGCGATCAATATGCGGGTATTGGATACGCTGGTGCGTCTCGCCAGGTTGAGGCCGAGGGCTGTGCCGGTGACGACGATCCTCGAAGAGAGAAAGAAGGAATTGATAGCGTTGTTGCCACATTGGGGGGGAGCGAAGGGGACGGGGATATTCGCGGTGAATTTTTTTGAGGATTATTTTGTGGATGTGTTGAGGAAGGAGGCGGAGGCTGTGTTTGAGCGGATGGGCAAGATGGTGAAGGTGGGGGAGATGAGGGCGGAGAATAATTTGAGGGGGAGCTTTTTGATCGAAGGGGAGAAGGGGGATGCGGAGGTCAGGTTTACGCTGACGCCGGAGAACCCCGCGTTGATACAGGAATACAGGATACGGATTGTTGAGAAATAGTAATGCAAAGTTTTCGAGTCTCCTGCCATTGCTGGCCATGGCCCACAAGTACACGTTGTGCGACAATTTCTTTCATAGCGCTTTTGGTGGTTCGTTCCTGAACCATATGTGGCTGATCGCTGCGGCGTATAAACGATTTGAGTGGGCGGCAGAGTATTTTGATCCGGCAGCGACCAGGACGGTAAATGGCCCGCCGGTGCAGGAGGTTGAGCTGTCGGGTGTGGTGATCGATCCGGGAGGCTTGCAGGTGATCGAGGATCAGGAGCACGCGGGAGCTGTCGGATATGTTTGTCTCCGAGCTGCTGGAGGACGAGCGAATTATATATAAAGAGGAGCTGGGGACGGTGCTGTCGGCCATCGAGGAGCTGCCGGAGCAGTGTCAGCAGGTGTTCAAACTGAGTCGGTTCAATAATCTTTCGCATAATGAGATCAGCGCGCAATTGTCCATTTCTCCGAAGACGATCGAAACTCATATCTCCAAGGCGCTGAAGTATCTCAGGAAAAGTATTTCCATGTTTTTTTAGAGGGGGTGGACCCGCGAGGGGTGGGAGTGGACACGTGCTGAACCGCAGGTTTCGCAGGGGAATTTTTTTTTTGAAATGGACTAAGGGTAAAAGCATTTTCAAACGAATAATAGACATGCGCATTTCCAAACAATTAATTGAACTTGTTCTTTCCGGAAGGGGTACTGAAGAAGATGAAGAGCTGGTAAGGGCGTTTTTCAGGGAGCATCCGGAGAAGCTGGCTCAATATCTTACGGAGGGCAGCTGGGAGGGTTTTGAGGCGGATGTGCAGCAGGGGGCACCGGGGAAGAAGATGTTGGATGTTATTGAAGGACAGATAGGGAAGATGGAGAAAAAGGTGCCGGTGAGGAGGCTTCGTTATGGCTGGGTTGCGGCTGCCGCGGCGGTGGTAGTGATCGTATGGGGGATCAGGCAGCTATACAGGAGCGGGGGCACTGCGGGTGACGTGAAGCCGGTGGTTGCTGTTGCGCCGGCGGTGGCTGCGGTTGCGGTGGCTGGCGGCCTTAAGACGATAGAGAATGTTACGCTGAAATCAGAAATATATTCTTTACCTGACGGCAGCAAGGTGAAGCTTTCCGGTAGGAGCAAGATCAGCTATAACAGTCCATTTATCAATAACCGCCGGGATATTTACCTGGAGGGTGAGGGGATCTTTACTGTGGCGAAGGACAAGGCGAGGCCGTTCGCGGTGCATGCGGGGGATATTGTTACGACGACGCTGGGAACGGTATTTCGCGTGAGCGATAAGAGCAGGCCGGTGACCACTGTCCAACTGTATAGCGGGAAGGTGGTAGTAGGAGGGAAGTCCTTTTCCGACGTGTATCTGCAGCCCGGGGAGCAGGTACTCATGAACAGCAGCAATTTCACGGTGCAGGTGAAGAAAGAAGAGCCGAAGATGGCTGTCGTGGCCAGGACTCAGCCGGTGCTGCTGACTTTTACAAAGCAACCTTTAACAGAGATATTCAACCAACTACAGAAGGAATGTTCCGTTACTATTTCGTGTGATGCGGTGAATCTACAGAATATGGAATTTACGGGAGTGTTCAACAGTGGGAAAGAGACGGTGGAGTCTTTCCTGAGCACGCTGTGTGAGATCAATGAATTAACGCTTAAAAAGACGGCGGGGAAAAGCTATTCTATACAAGCGAAATAAGCAATCAACCTATTCATCTTTTTTGACGAGGCCCATGGGCCCGATGGGCTGGTCTATTCTATAAAATCTGATACAAAAACATCAAATTAAGGCTTATGAACAAACTGTTTATGGGATTATTTTTATTAGCCTTTGCCTTGCGGGGGATGGCACAGACCAATCCCAACACTGCGACCGGTGTCATCCGGAATGAAAATGGGGAAGGGCTGGAAGGCGCGGTTGTGCGACTGCTGAACAGCGCGAACGGATTCAATCAAAGCACATCCTCCAACGACAAGGGAATTTTTACTTTTACGAAGGTTCCGGTCGGCGGCGGCTATCAGTTCATCATCACTCATGTTGGCTACGCCGGCGATACGCTGACGGGGTATGAGATGAAAGAAAATGGCCGTATCTCGCTGAGCGTGATCCTGCAGAACAAGAATACCAGCCTGGACAGGGTCGTGGTGATCGGTTATGGCAGCATGCGGAAGAAGGATCTTTCGGCTGCCGTGTCGGAGGTGCCTAATATGGACCAGATCAAGGAAAGACCTGTAGTGAATGTAGAGAATATGATACAGGGGCAGGTTGCCGGTGTCACGGTAGTGGCCGACGGTGGGCATCCGGACAAGGCTCCTTCGGTAGTCATCCGGGGAAAGGGTTCGAGGGGAGACGAGAATGTTCTCTATGTTGTGGATGGGGTGCCCAATGCGCCCTATAACCCGGCGGATGTGGTTTCGATAACAGTATTGAAAGATGCGGCTTCGGCGGCTATCTATGGCGCCTTCTCCGGTAGTGCCGGTGTCATCCTGATCACTACCCGTCAGGCGAGGGCGACGAAGGATGGTCCCAGCGTCGACTATACAGCTTTTGCAGGCGCCAAGACGGCCTGGAGGCTTCCGCAGTCGCTGACTGCAGACAAGACGGCGCAGGTAGCGAATTTAGCCGCCAAGAAGGCCGGGCAGCAGCCGCTGGATGGCTGGGATGCAACCAAGAACCCGTATGACCAGGTGACGAGAACGGACTGGATCCATTCGATATTCCGGACGGGGCTGGTCCATCGTCATACTATTGCTGTCAATTCGGGTACAGACAAGTTCTCTACGCTGTTCGAAGGACGGTATGAGGACAATGAAGGCACTTTGCTGAATACTTACAATAAGAATATCTCGGGACGGATGAATGCGAACTATGTTTTTAGTCCGCACGTGAAGTTCAAGCAGGATGTGTTCGTCAATAACAATGATAACCGTGGCACCGCTACTGACAATGGGTATAGCGGGACGATCTTATCGGGGATCTACATGCCAAGGTCGGCTACGGTCTACTACAGCGACGGCAGTTTTGGCGGGGTAGGACCGATCGGTTCCCAGTACAATGGTATCCATGGGGATGCGATCAATCCGGTGGCTACTTTGCTTCGTAATCAACCTTATAATAAGAGGACCGATATCCAGTCGATATCGGAATTGAAGGTGACGAATATTATCCCTGGCCTTTCTTTCGTGACCCGATTCTCCTACAAGTCGGTGAACTGGCTGTATAAGGACTTTGAGCCCAAGCGGCCGGAGCCGGGGAAGCCCAACAATCAAAATACGCTGACCTACAAGACGGACCGCGAGCACTATTGGATCTGGGAAAATACCGCCAACTACGAACATCGGTTTGGCCGGCATAGCCTGGGTGCGATGGCATCCACGACCTCGCAGGAAGACTGGCATATGGGGTTCACGGCGTCGGGGAAGACGATCGACAACGAGGCCACCTGGGCGCAGTTCTTCGTGAATGCTGCCGACTTCAGCGGCATGCAGCCGACGGACTATGAGACCAAGGACCGGAACGTCTCCTATGTGGGCCGGCTGTCCTATAGCTGGGCGGACCGTTATTTCCTGACGGGCAGCTACAGGTATGATATTGCGGGGAGGCTGGCTGCGGGCTATCGGGGAAAGGGGCTGCCCGGTGTAACGGCGGCGTGGAAGATCAGCTCTGAGCCTTTCTTTAATGTTGCTCCCGTGGACCTGCTGAAGATCAGGGCCAGCTGGGGAAGGATCGGGAATCTTGGCTCAATTGGGCTCTACTATGGCTATCTGACGCTGAAACTGGACAATTCCTACCAGGTGGGCAATGGCAGTCCTTACTCTCCGGCGCTCTACATGGAGAATGCTGTGACGCCTTCCCTTTCCTGGGAAACTTCCGAGCAGAAGGACCTGGGCCTCGACGTAAGTCTGCTGGGAGAACGGCTGAATTTTACTTTCGACTATTTTGACAAGCTGACCTATGATCTTATCCAGCAGCAGTTCACCAACTGGCCCAATACTATGGGTATCGGCGCGCCGCTGGTCAACCAGGGGAAGATACGGAACACCGGCTTTGAGTTTTCGGGTAGCTGGAGGGGGAAGGCAGGAAGGGTCGACTATGAAGTGGGCGGCAATCTGGCGACACTGAAAAACAGGGTGGACTATATCGATGGCAATGCCAAGTCGGTATGGACATTCACTGATGCCTGGAGGGGTACGCTTGTCCCTTTCCAGAGCGTAGTGGGTCAGCCTTATTATTCCTACTGGCTGGTGAAGACGGCCGGCATCTTCCAGACGCAGAAGGAAGTTGACGATTATGTTGGTCCCACCGGATCCAAGATCCAGCCGGGCGCACGTCCCGGTGACCTGAAATTCGTCGATCAGAATAAGGACGGGAAGATAACGGATGCGGATAAGGTCTATATGGGCAGCTCGGCTCCCAAGTTCACGTATGGGTTTACGGCGAACGTAAGATATCACGGGTTTGACCTGAGCGTGTTCATGCAGGGGGTGAGCGGTGTGAAGCTGTTCCATGCCTTCAAGGAGTCCACGCTCAATGGAGCGGAGCAGGGGTATAACCGCTGGGACAAGATACTGGATGCCTGGTCGACCACAAATACGCATTCCAATATTCCCATCATTTCTGCAAACGACCCGAATAACAATTTCCAGACTGCGTCCGACTGGTACCTGGAGGACGGCGGCTATTTGCGGGTCAAGAGCCTGATTATCGGATATACCTTCCCCAGGTTCATCAAGAAAAGCAGTCTGCGGGTATATATCAGCGGGGATAACCTGTTCACCTTTACCAAATACAGCGGAATGGACCCTGAAGTGGGCGGGAATGGTCTGGATGGCGGACAGTTCCCTGTATCGAGGGTGTATTCCGGTGGTGTTAAAATTAGTCTCTAAAAATATTACAACTATGAAAAGGATCTATTAGATAATAGTATTGCTTGTGTTATTCAGCTCGTGCTCAAAGAACTGGGTTGATACGAAGCCGAACGGTAATCCGTCCACTGCCAATCTTTGGGATGGGGAAACCAACGTAGAAAAGGGGATCAACGGATTATACGTGTCTATGGCCTATGAGAATACCTGGGGTCGGAACCTGTTCTGGATGCAGAATGCCAGTGACGATCTCATTGTGGGCAGGCCCAAAGCAGACGGGGAGAATATCAAGAATTTTGTTTGTACGGGTCATGAAGGGTATATGGCTGGTGCGTGGAACGACCTGTATGGGACACTAACCAAGGCCAATGAGGCTATTTCGGGATTGCAGAATGCGAAGAACATATCATCCGATCTTAAGAACAGGTCACTCGGCGAGGCCTATTTCATGCGTGGGTTTGTACATTTCTGGATCGCCTATTTGTGGGGGCATAAGGATCAGGGTGTGCCTTATGACGGTGTGGAGAACGCTGAATATGGCAAGCGGATACCGCCGCAGCTGAAGTCGGTTACCGATAACTATACGCAGATCGCCAGTGATATGCAGAAGGCGGCCGACCTGTTGCCCTTGTTCAGCGCCTATAGTTCGGCCGATCAGGGTCGGGCGCATAAGGCGGCTGCGCTGGGCTACCTGGTCAAGACCTATGCATACTGGGCGCAGTATGATGCCGGCAAGTGGGCGCTGATCCCGGCTATCTGTGACAGGATAAAGAACGAGTGCGGAAGGGCGCTGATCACGGGGCAGGCCACACCGGCCGATAACTACAAGGCTGTCTTTAAGATCGCGAATAACTGGAGCCCGGAATATATCTGGTCTGTGAACTCGGGCACGCTGGGGGGATCGGAGTTCATGGGAGTTGTGCTGGAGAATACCGGATGGGGACTTTACAATGGCTGGGGGTATTTTCAGCCAACGGAGGAACTATACGATGAATATGAGGCCACTGATCCGCGCAGGGAAGCTACTATTCTCAACTTTGGGGATCAGTTCACGTATTTTGGACAGTCCAGGAATTACTATTCTACGAACAGTCTGTCGGGTTTTCAGATCAACAAGTACATGGAGCCCTATTCCTATGGCACCAATGGGAATTCGGGCACCAATCCGAACATCAACCAGAACGGTGACTATCCCACGACCAGCCTGAATCTGCCGTTGATGCGGTATGCGGAGATCCTGCTGTTCAAGGCGGAGGCGTTGATCATGCAGGGGAAGAATGCCGATGCGGCGGTGCCTTTGAATGAGGTGCGCGCGCGGGTGGGGCTGGCTCCTGTAGCCGTGCCGACGATGGCCGATCTGAAGCACGAGCGTCGCTGTGAGCTGGCCTGTGAGTGGACGGACCGGTGTATGGACCTGAAGCGGTGGGGTGATGTGGAGGTGATCAATGCTCCGCTGCATGGAAGGTCGCACAAGGTCAAGACGCACCCTTTTTCGGGGTCTGATCCGGTGCAGGTGTGGCCGGCGAGGAGCTATAGTCCGACTAAAATTGCGTGGCCGATAAATCCGGATGTGATATCGAGCAGCAATGGAGTGTATAAGCAGACTCCGGGGTGGTAGTGAGGCCGCAGGGCCGGTTTTCCGTGCCGCGGGTGGTAAATGAGTCAAAACCCTGCCAGACGGCAGGGTTTTTTGTCTATTGGTCAAAAGAAATTGAAGGGGTGGGGTGGAAGCTGTTGTTTTACAGAAAAATAAACAACATGGAAACTACACAACGTCAAAGTTACCTGGATTGGTTGAGGATCCTCTCTATAGCAGGTGTATTGATCCTGCATTCGGGAATGGCCTATGCCGACGATCTGTGGTGGCATATTAAAGATAAGAACAGCAGTCAGCTGATCCTGATGCTGAATATTGCGATGCACCTGGTGCGGATGCCGCTGTTATTCTTTATCAGCGGGACGGTCAGCTACTATATGATGCAGAAGAGGAGCGCGCTTTCTTTCATTGGGCTTCGGTGTACGCGGCTACTGGTGCCGCTGGTCGTGGGGATGCTGGTGGTCGTTCCCCCGCAGATCTATATGGAGCGGCTGACGCAGGGGTATAAGGGGAGCTTTATGGATTTTTATAAGACGGTTTTTCAGTTCAGGTTTTATCCTGCCGGAAGTCTGAGCTGGCATCATCTGTGGTTCATTGCTTATCTGTTCATCTATGACCTGGTATTTGCGCCCTTGTTCGCCTGGATGATGAAGAGCGGTCGTTTTCAGCGGGTGTTGGCGGTGTTGAGCAACGGGAAACTGGTGTATTTGCTGGCGCTTCCGTCGATCGCGTGGTTCATTTGTCTGTGCAATCCCTTCGATGAATTTCCGGACCTGGTACATGACGGAGCATATTTTGTATACTGGCTGCTGTTCGTGCTGGCGGGGTTTGTGTGTATCCTGGCGCCACAGCTGATGGATGCGTTGCAGCGGAACCGGCGGTTTGCGATGAGCATAGGGTTTTTGTGCCTGGGAGGGCTGTACTATTTCGCGCTGAACCCCGGGGCGCGCGGCGGGTCGCTGGCCTGGCTGAATGTGGCCCTGCGGCCGGTGATGGCCTGGGCATGGGTGTTTGGGCTGATAGGATATGGGAAGCAGTATCTGAACCGGTCGCACCGGGTGCTTGGGTATGTGAATCAGGCGGTGTATCCTTTTTATATCCTGCACCAGACGGTGATGGTGGTCCTGGTGTATTATATCACGCGCTTTCATGATGGGATCGGGATGAAATATGTGTTTACGATCTTTGGGACGTTCTTTTTTACGGTAGGGATCTTCCACTTTTTTATAAAGCCCTATCCGGTGATGCGGTTTTTGTTTGGGATGAAGGTTTCAATGGGTGGGGGACAGCGGGAGTTGGGCCGGGTTTCAATGGGTGCGAGTAAGCGGGAGTTGGGGCAGGTTTCTACAGGTGGAAGTAAGCGGGAATTGGGGCAGGTTTCCCCGGATGGAGGGCGGCGGAGGTTGGGCCGGGTGTTTAGTGGATGGGTTTTCCGTTTTCGTCCAGGGATTCGATGACGGGGTGGTTTTGGTTGTCGATACAGATCTTTAGTCTCGGACGGCCGGCGGTATCTTTGAGGAAGAGGCCGTACTGGCCGTCTTTCGTTTTTCCGACGAAAAGTCTTTCTCTGCTGAGGGCGCCTTCGGCGCGGAGCTGGTTGATGCCGTTGTTGTAGGCGGTGGTGTCGTTGAGCCTTTTGAGGGAGTCAACGTAGTCCATCAGATAGGAGATGGTGTAACGGTCGTCTCTATCCCATAGTCTTAGGCCGTAGGCGCGGGCGCCCGGGTCCTGGGTGTAGTTGAGCTGCATGATCTGGTCGTTTTTGTACTGGTCGACGGAATAGGTCATGTCGGAGCCCTGCTTGTTGCCGTTGTAGGTGAGGCCGCCGCATTCGTCGCCGTCGTCGTTGAAGAAGATCATGCCGGCGGCGCGGTCTCTTTTGGGTATCTTTTTGCCATTGAAGGAGCCGGGGTCCTGGCGTTCATGGTTGCTGATGGCCATGCGCAGGGTGCCGTCTTTTTCTATGATGTTGATGCGTTCGGCGGTTATCTCTTTGAAGGTGTTTGAGCGATTGAGGAGGGTAATTGTGAGAGTGGCGAGTCCCAGGAGGAGGATTGTGAGGACGGCGGCGTAGATCTTTAGGTTACGGACCTGACGTTCGAGGTTTTGCATTTTGCGGTTTTTTCGAATATAGGTGTTTGTTTGGTTTTTTTATAAAAAAAGCCGGCTCTTGCGAGCCGGCAGGCAGAAAGGCTGATTAAGGTCTAAACGGTAGAATGAAATAGGAAAGGGCCCGTGTGGGCTATGGTTATGGTTTGATCTCTAGGTTGATCTTTTCAGGATCTTTTTTTGTGGTTGTTTTTGTTGTTGGTATTGTGCTTCTATCAGGTGTAGTGTTTCGTTGATGTTCAGGTGGCAAAGTGTTCCGATGGTGACGAGGGGAGCCAGGGTGAGGTTCTTTATCTGGGTCTTAATGGATTTGGCGAGCCGGGACCTGTTCTTGTGAATGGTTGTGGCGACCCTTGAGATCGGGATATAATTGAAGATGTCTCCGAAAAGGTGGATATTTCCTTCGTCGTAGTTGGCCCGGACTATCTCGTAGCGATAATCTTCGGGGGCGTTTTCGCGGCCGGCTTTGGGGGAATTTTCCGTGATTACCGGGGTGGGGTATTCGTTGGCGACCAGCGTGAACATTTCGGAAAGGGTCAGCGAGCAGAAATTGCCGATCAGCGCGAGTTCCTGGATGGTGAACTCGCCCATGTTGCCGATCAATTCCATGAACCGGTCGTTCTCTTTTCCGAGGTCTGATGCAACAACCGAACGTGGTACAACATTAAAAATGTCCCGAAAGGTCTGGATCTTATTCTTCAAGAACAAAGGTTTAATGGACTGATACCGTTGATCCCTCATCATCATAATCAAAGAAAGTATTTTATAATAGTTATCGCTTAGCGCGGCTCGATTTCTTAGCTTTTTTGGGCCAGATTCTTAGTTTTTCTGGCTCACTTTTTTGGCAATGGG
>Ga0105239_10002705_pt1 | contig 22289 bp, 18 predicted proteins | sample KBSC44metaG_FD_92761 | JGI IMG/M metagenome (GOLD analysis project Ga0105239, IMG submission 92761) | Corn rhizosphere microbial communities from Kellogg Biological Station, Michigan, USA - KBS C4-4 metaG | ecosystem: Host-associated > Plants > Roots > Rhizosphere > Soil | place: Michigan, USA... | reverse complement strand
TGGCTCATCGGCCAGCATCAGCGATGGGTTATTTATCAGCGCCCTTGCTATCGCCACACGTTGGCTCTGCCCGCCCGATAGTTCATTCGGTTTATGATGCGCACGATCGGTAAGCCCCACCTTATCCAGCATTATTCTTGCACGCTCTTCACGATCTTTTTTACTCGCACCCGAATATATCAGCGGCAGGGCCACATTCTCCCATGCGGTAAGCCTCGGTAATAGATTAAATTGCTGAAACACGAATCCTATCTCCACATTGCGTACATCGGCAAGCTCATCATCTTCCATCGCACTCACATTCTTGCCATTGAGTATGTATTCGCCCTTTGTTGGCGTATCCAGACAGCCGAGTATGTTCATCAGCGTCGATTTACCAGAGCCGGATGGGCCCATTAGCGCTACATATTCATTCCTTTCTATCAGCAGATTTATACCTTTTAGCACAGGCAGCTCCTGGTTGCCTAAAAAGTAGCTCTTCCGTATATCATTCAGCCTGATGACGTCTTTCATTAAAAAAGCACATTGAATGTGTGCATGTTCAAAAATACGCATAATTTTATCGTACTGATATGCTGTGCTTCCCTAACTGTAAGATAAATCTCGGGCTATATATAACTCATAAGCGCGATGATGGCTACCACGATATAGAAACGGTGTTTTATCCCGTGCAGCTAACAGACGCACTGGAGATAATTCCTGCTGCACAGACCACATTGCATACATCAGGCATTGGCATAGCAGGCAATACCGACGATAATCTCGTTTACAAGGCATACAAGTTGCTGCAAAGCCAATTCCCGGATAAAGTACCCGCATTCGATATTTACCTCCTCAAGGCCATCCCCATGGGCGCTGGTCTGGGTGGTGGCTCCGCTGATGGTGCTTTCATGCTGCGCCTCATAAACGACCACTGTAAGTTAGGGCTTGATAATAATACACTTGCCGGCTACGCCCTGCAGCTTGGTAGCGATTGCCCCTTCTTTATATACAACACCCCTCAATTGGCTACAGGCAGGGGTGAGCAGATGCAGGAAGTGGATGTTGATCTCTCGGCATACAGCATTCAGCTTATTTACCCGCTGGTGCATATATCCACTGCGCAGGCCTTTCGCTCCATAACACCCACACCTGCATCGTTCGACCTGAGAAAATTGCCTGAATTGCCGCTCACAGAATGGAAAAATAAAGTGTCGAATGACTTCGAGGCTCCTATATTTTCACAACATCCCATACTTGCAGACATAAAACAGCAACTATACGCTCAAGGCGCTATCTATGCCTCGATGAGTGGCAGTGGCAGCGCCATCTATGGCATATTCGAGAAGGGAAAGAAAGCCGGGATAGTGACGGAAAATGTACAAACCTTTTATATTGATTAGCTCATGCAGTCCACCATACAGCAAGATCTTATAGTGCGACCGGTTACGCATGGCGACACAGAAGAATTATTCTTTTTGATAGAAAATAACAGGGATAGAATTGCTGAATACTTTCCCATCACCAGTTCATCTGTTACAAATCTTGCTTCAACGGAGCAATTTATAAATAGGATGACGACAGGTTACGTAGATGGAACAAACTATTTGTTCATAATTGAGCATACCGATACAAAACATCTTTGCGGTAGCATTTTTCTAAAGAACTTCGAATCAAGGGTACCTAAATGCGAATTAGGCTACTTTCTTGACAAGCAGTACGAAGGCAAAGGCATTGCGTCAAAAGCATTACAAGCAGTATGCACATTTTGTTTTGAGGAACTTCAGCTCAATAAACTATGTATACGCACAGGTATAGATAATATTGCAAGCAAGAGATTGGCAGAAAATATGGGCTTTAAATTAGAAGGGATAGTGAGGAATGATTTCCGTACTGCCTCAGGCATATTGGTAGATATTGCCTACTACGGAAGGATCAAGTAATAACAACACACGAAAAAAGCCGATACCATAAGTATCGGCTTCAATATTTATTTAGTGCAATGACTATTTCAGTCCTGCTACCAATGATTTGAAAGATGCCGGCTCGTTCATTGCCAGGTCAGCCAGTACCTTACGGTTCAGGTCTATACCATTAGCAGAAAGCTTGCCCATAAGCTGTGAGTAGCTCATACCTTCTTCACGTACCGCTGCGTTGATACGTACTATCCACAGGCTGCGGTATTCGCGCTTTTTCAGCTTACGGCCTACATATTTGTAGCCCTGGCCTTTTTCAAGCACGTTTTTGGCAACGGTATATACGTTTTTACGCTTGCCGTAGAAGCCTTTCGCTTCTTTCAGTATTTTCTTTCTTCTCGCGCGTGATGCAACCGCATTTACGGAACGTGGCATAATTTATTGTATTAATTCGTTTAAATAATTTTGTTTCACTACTCTTTTCCCTATCGGGTAAGAGGTCTATCCTCGCAGGCCTAACATGCGTTTCACCAGGTTCAGGTTCGCAGGATGAACCAGAGCATGTTGGCGCAAATGGCGCTTGCGGGACTTTGACTTCTTTGTCAATAAGTGGCTTTTAAAAGCCTTATATCTGCGTATCTTCCCTGTGCCTGTAACATTAAATGTCTTTTTAGCGCGGGAATGTGTTTTTACTTTTGGCATGGCCTCAAAAAATTTCGGATGGCAAAGGTAACAATTATTTCTATTGATTACCTAATATTAGTACAGAAACTCGCATATTTTTATTTTTTATGAAATATGCTCCGCAAAGGTAAGACTAATTCCTTTTAAATACTTTTTCAATATTATCACTATTTTTACCCCACAGCAACAGATTTATGCCGATTTTACGATTTAGAGTATCCTGGGAAGACGACGACCAAACCTACCGCGACATAGAAATAACCGGTAATCAGACCTTTTTAGACTTTCATAAGACGATCCTTACCGCTTACGAGTTCGATGGTAAACACCCTGCTTCCTTTTACGAAAGTAACGATAAATGGACGCGTGGCCGTGAGCTTAATTCAGAGGTATTGGTTAATAAAAAGGATGCTCCTGCGTTATCCATGCTCAAAACACCTGTTTCTGCCCTTGTAAGCGTTCCCGATCAGAAATTCGTTTATGTATACGACCCTGCAAAGCAATGGACATTCCTTATAGAGCTGATAGGTGTAAATAAGGAAGAAGACAGCCGCCGCAAATATCCGTTCGTGCTGCGTAAAGAGGGTATAGCCCCGGCTCAGTACGGTATAAAGGGTGTAAACCCCGACAAACTGATGGAGATAGAGGAAAAGTATGACCTTGGTGCAGAGGAAATGGCAGAAGGTTTTGGTAATGAGGGTGAGGACGAAGGGGGTGGTAGCGATACCGAATCCGAAAGCATGAGTGATGATTCGCAGGGTGTCGACTTTTAATGAGCTGCTATAAATACTGATATTGGTTTCCGCCAAAAAAGTTTTTGTTATTTGTGGCCCCACTGCGGTGGGTAAAACAGCTATTGCCATAGATCTGGCAAAGCAGCTGGGCACTGCTATTATATCTGCTGATAGCAGGCAGTGCTACAAAGAGATGACCATAGGCACGGCAAAACCTTCGGCACAGCAATTAGCAGAAGTAAAACACTATTTCATTAACGAATTCAGCGTCACAGCATCGCTCACCGCTGCCGACTTCGAGAAGCTATCGCTCAACTACCTCGATGAGATATTTACCAACCAAAACACAGCCGTAGTATGTGGCGGCACCGGCTTATACATAAAAGCGCTTTGTGAGGGGCTGGATGATATGCCTCAGGTCGACGAAGCGCTTGCTGCCACCATCAATGCTACCTACAAAGAGCATGGCTTAGAATGGCTGCAACTGCAAGTTGAAAAAGAAGACCCTGAATTTTACGCCGAAGGCGAGGTAGCCAACCCCGCACGACTGTTGCGTGCATTAATATTTAAGCGCTCATCAGGCCAAAGTATTCTTAACTACCGTACAGGCAATAAAAAACAACGCCCTTTCCGGATAATAAAAATAGGGCTGGAACTACCACGCACTACTCTCTACCACCGCATTAATCACCGTGTAGATATAATGCTGCAGGATGGTCTGCTAGAGGAGGTAAAGCAACTCTATCCTTTAAAACATTTAAAGAATCTGCAAACCGTAGGCTACTCAGAATTATTCGAGCACCTCGATGGTAAATACACTTACCCCGAGGCTGTCGATAAAATAAAACAAAACACCCGCCACTACGCCAAACGGCAGATGACCTGGTTCAAAAAAGATCCTGAAATAAACTGGCTCTCCGCAGACAGCGATAATATTGTAGACAACATTTTATCTGCACATCCCCGGTAGAAACATAATGCCTTGCGTCTTATCGCTGATAACCATCACACGGGTTAGTCGTATGACACCTCTCCTTTTCGGAGAAGGCCTGGGTGAGGCCAACGCATAAATGCCATGAATCCAGTCCAATCCCATATACCTGTATATCTTCGGTAAAATATCTCCCCCTCATTTGTTCTCCGTGCCCTAATTGCCGCGCCACCCTTGTGCCTTCTCCGTGCCCTTCGTGGTTAATCTTTTTTAATGGAAAGAAAAAAAGGAGCGATAAGAATATCGCTCCGTGTTCACATTTAAAAATAAGGATGCTCTAATCCTTAACTACATTGATAGTACCACCGTTATAATACACAATGTAGATACCCGCTTTCCATGTGCTCATGTTTACATGAATCGCGTTATCGTTGCCCCGCACCGCTTTAGCTGCAAGTTTGCCGTCCATGCTGTAAATATCTATTGTCCCGCCGTTGCTATGTTGTGCAGGTAGCTCTATGTTTAGTATACTGTTCGTAGGGTTAGGGTATACCTTCATCGTTACGGGATTAGCAAATGTCGGCACGCCTGTCGTCGTTGTAGTGTCCGTCATCAGGCCCATACGCATACCATTACCAAAGCTCGATACCCACATTTCGTTCGTGTTGTATGGATTAAAATATACACGCTCAGGCTGGCGGAATGGATAACTGCTTACAAGCGTCCATGTTGGCGATGCCGCGTTTATATTGCTCGTCATCCACAGTCCTTGTGTTTCAGTGGTCAGGAAGGCCTGGCTGGCATTGGTTGGGTTAAGGGTTACAGACGTTACACGGTCGAATTGTGTACCCGTAAGCTTAGTCCATGAAGTGCCACGGTTAGTTGTTTTGTAAAGTCCGCCTTGGTTAGCGCTGGCACTACCCCAATTAGTAAACACAGCCGCATACCATGTATTCTGTGTAGCATCACTTGGATCTACCACCACATCCTTTGTCCAGTAGTCCTGGTTCACATCACTTACATCTGCCCACGTATTGGTCCCGGGATCGTATAAGAATACTCCCGAGCTCGCGGTGAATGTACTACCTGTTGATATCCTGCCCGAATAAGTACAGAGTACTTTACCATCGTTGAGTACCACTATACTTGCAGGATGCCCTTCTGTGCGTGGCGGTGCTGCAAGCTGCGTCCATGTACTGCCACTAAGACTGTTAAGATTGCTGGTCATCCATATGCCGCCTACACCACCTGCATGGTCTATTACACTTGCATACATTTTGTTACTGTCGTTCGGGTCTATCGCTACCCAGAAAACAGGATGCCCGAATGCGTGCAGCAGGCTCCAGTTAGCACCACCGTCGGTAGAATAATTTATATTACCATTAGCGTCAGATGCGTCGAGCTGCGCATCATGCAGTCGTGTGCTCTGGTACATATCATGTATGTTAGACGTGCCGGAAAACATTCTTCCACCCGGTGTTGTGGCTATGCGGTATGTAGTGTTCGCACTGTTACCATTATAGTTATAGCTCCAGCTGGTGCCACTATCCACACTGCGTATCGCATCTATATCACTAAATGCCGACATCATATGGCTTGGGCTCTGCCATGTCACTTGCCAGCAAGTTGTATTTTCAAGCCCTATGGAATGGTAATTGGTTTTTGTAGGTGTCATAGCATTAGCCGCATGCTGGTCAGCAATATTTACGTAAGCCTGTTTCCACGATGTACCTCCGTCCGATGTAAGGTGCACATCACTATAACTGCCAAACATTGCCTTGCTCGAATTCATTGGCGCAACAGACATACCAAAGCATGTTTCGCCCCATGTCCATTGCTTATCACCACCATCACCTTCCCACCCGGTAATAATGTTCTGGTTGTTTGTTGTTTTAAATACACTGCTCCAGGTACTGCCACCATCTGCAGATTTATACACAAGCGGCGCGCCTACTGTTCCGTCACTACCACCCAGGTATATCACATTAGGGTCGTTCCATGCCATGCCTATGTATTCTACAAAGTCACTGGTGGTATTTATTGTTCCTGTTTTATTTACCCACGTTCCCGTAGTGTTATCCATAGTGTAAACGTTAGCTACCAGGCCATAATAATCATACGGCATTATACCATTGTATATATCCGCAAGTAGCCCGGTGATGCAGGCGAAGCGCGTAGTGCTGCCCGACTTGCCTGCTGCAAACTGCCATATTACTTCCGTCGCTGGTATACCCGTTGTGGTCATGGTGCTCCATGTAACGCCTGCGTCTGTCGATGTGTACACGCCCTGGTTGGTGCCTATGTATATATTGCTGCCATCAAAAAATACACCACCCATTATCAGTCCCACACCCATGTCCGCAGCATCAGCCACAACACTAAAAGTTGCACCTCCATCGTTCGATATCACTATCTCGCCATAATAATCCATCAGCAGCTGGTTAGGGTTGTTGTAGTTCGCCCTCATGCTGTACACCATATCCATACTGGCATCATAGCCCGCTACCGGCACCCATGTAGCGCCGCCATCTGTTGTCTTGATAGGATAACCCTCATTACCGTCATTAAAGTTTGTGTAAGCGGTATTCGCATCGTTGGTAAATTCGTAAGTGCTTACGTTAAGCGCCTGCACTTTTGTAAAGTCCATTTGCGAATACGTGTTGCCATAGTCGGTTGAGTGAAACATTTCGCTCATGTCGCATGCCACGTAGAACTCGTTATCATTTGCGGGGTTTATCCGTGGGAAGAATAGTGCTCCACCGCCGCCTATGCCGCGCGGACCAAAGCTCGCCGGTTGCGCCCAGATATTTTGCGCCAGGCAAAGCAACATAAATACTAAAGTGATGTATAGTTTTCTCATTTAAGTAGTTTTATGTAGCAAAAATATATCGGCAGCAAAAAGCAAACTATACCGAATAGGGGGGAGGATATCTCAAAGTTACTTATTTATAGCAATATGTAATATATAGGGTGCACTTTTGTGTATATTTGTTTTTACATCCTTGTACAATTCAGGTTGGTCTATGATAAAGAAACTGCTACTATCTTTTATTACTGTACTATTTTCAATTGCCCTGGTAAGTGCGCAGCCGCATACACACCATAATGCAAAGACCACAACAGGAGATATCAGCGAAACGTACTATGACGTAAAACACCTTAAATTCAATCTCAATTTTGCAGATACTACCTTATTTATCAGTGGTGATGTCACCACCACGGCACAGGTTACTGCCTCATTATTAAGCGTTTATACTTTTGAGCTCGATACCTTAATGATCATTGACTCCGCAAAAGTCAACGGCGCTGTGCTACCCGTGGTTGCCACCGGCGACTCTATAAGAATGATAACACTACCCACAGCATTATCCTCTGGCGATGTGTTTACAGCCCAGATCTTTTATCATGGTCAGCCACCCGCCGGTAGTGGCTTTTTCAATGGGGTCACACATGCGGTCACTGCCGCAGGATCTAATATGGTCTTCACCGTCAGTGATCCTTATGTAGCCAAGAACTGGTGGCCGGCAAAGCAATGTATCGATGATAAGATCGACTCGGTAGATATGTGGGTTACTGTACCTGCAGGGCAGGTTGTGGCAAGTAATGGGCTGCTGCATAACATCGACAGTATATCAAACCCCGGCTACTATCGTTATCAATGGAGCACGCATTACCCAATCGATTACTACCTTATCAGCGTTACTGTAGGTCCGTATGTTATCGATACATCTTATATCCATTTTGCAGGGAGTATAGACTCCATGCTCATCCAGAATTTCTTTCTCGACACAGCTACATTCTACCCGGCATTCAAAAGCAATTTCGATAGCATCCGCATGATAATGGCTTACTACGATACCGTCTATGGCCGCTATCCCTTCTGGCAGGAAAAATATGGAATGAACTACACCACCTTGCCCGGCGGTATGGAACACCAAACCATGACCACGATAGGTGTTACCAGCGTATCGGTTATAGCCCACGAGCTGTGTCACCAATGGTTTGGCGACCATGTAACTTACAATCGTTGGGGCGATGTATGGCTCAGTGAAGCATTCGCTACACATTCAGAGGACTTATTTGAAGAACATTTTCACAGTGCAGCAGCTGCGCTCGCTTATCGCAAAACACAGCATAACTACGCTATGTCCGCGCCCGGCGGCAGTGTGTTCGTTACCGATACTTCAAGCTCCAATACATTGTTCGATCAGCGGCTTGTTTATGATAAAGGTGCGGCGGTAGTGCGCATGCTCCGCTTTCTTGCTCCCGCAGACAGCACATTCTTCAATGTGTTAAAGGCCTATCAGCAAACCTATGCTTTTGGCCTCGGCAGTGAGGAGGGATTACAGTCCATCGCCGAAACACAGTATGGCATATCGCTCGATACTTTCTTCAATCAATGGATATACGGGCAAGGCTATCCGAAGTATGCCATAAAGTGGGACCAGGTGGGCAGTACAGTATATGTCCGCCTGATACAGACTACATCATCACCGGCATCTGTTCCTTTGTTCAGTACACCACTCGAGTTACAATTCCACAGCGCTACTGCAGATACTATTGTAAGAGTATACAACAATGCAGATACGCAAGTATATGTCTTCGACTGGTCACCCACAATGACCACCGTCTACCTCGATCCTAACGCATGGGTGCTTTGCAAACTAAACGGACTTGTTGGCCACGACACTACACTAAGCATTAGTAATGAAGCGCCTGCAGGTATAGAAGCATACCCCAATCCCGCAAAGAATTATTGGTGGATAGATCAACTTCCGACAGGCTACAATCTCTCCCTTACGGATATAGCAGGCCACACAATGTGGACAGGTAGAAGCACACCCGGTACCACAACCATACCTGCTGCAAACCTTGCCCGTGGCACATATCTCCTCAAAGCCACCAACGGCCTCGATACTCAAAGTGTAAAGCTGGTACATTGGTGATCTCAATTTAAAAGGGCAACAGGGCAAAATGTTAATTGGTTAAAGGTTAAAATGCTAATCGCTTTCGCCCACAGCCCAATCATCCCCGTCATCTCGCAGCGAAGATATCTCCCCCCAACCCATGCACACAGCCCAATAGAGCGGCGATAGGCATACACGGTTTGCGCCTTTGCGGTTCAATCATTGATGCAATGCCTTTGTGCTCTTTGTGGTAAAATCACAGTGCCGCAATACCCTTTGTGTACCTCTGTGCCCTCTGTGGTTAAAATTTTTCAACTATTCAACTACATACTTCCCTCGTGTTAAATAACGCGACTTATCAACTTATTCAACCAATCAACTTATCAACCAAAATAGTCAAAGCCTTATCTTTGTCCCTACACCATGGACATAGCAGCACTATTCTCACAGATAATACACGAGCCGGTTAATGCCCTCATCATTATCTGCAACCTTATACTCATAGAGAGTCTCCTATCTGTCGACAATGCCGCTGTCGTAGCCACCATGGTCCTCGACCTCTCCCGGAAAGACCGTAAACGCGCTCTTAGTTACGGTATTATAGGCGCATATATTTTCAGGGGTATCTGTTTATTTTTCGCTACCTATCTTATACAAATATGGTGGCTCAAACCTCTTGGCGGATTGTACCTGCTCTACCTCTTCATTCAGTACTTTATAAAACTAGCAAAGCACCAGAAATCAGAAAAGACAGTAGACAAAAAGAAAAGCTGGTTCTATCAGAAAGTGATTGGTGTATTAGGCCCCTTTTGGGCAACAGTATTATTAGTAGAAGTGATGGACCTCGCCTTTTCTATCGACAATGTATTTGCCGCTGTAGCATTCACCGGTAATATCATTCTTGTATGGGTAGGTGTATTTATTGGTATCCTCGCAATGCGTCTTGTGGCCCGCAGCTTTGTTTCACTCATGGAGCGCTTCCCATTCCTCGAGACTGCAGCGTTCGTCGTCCTTGGCATCCTGGGACTAAAGCTTTCCCTTTCACTCTATGAACACTTCTATCCGGAAACAGGACTAAGCAAACTCCTCGCCTCATCCGCCGCTGACTGGGGAACTTCTGTTCTCACCATCCTTGTATTCTTCATCCCATTATTGACGTCATATTTATTCAACATACCATCAAAGCATAAGAGAGAAGAAGATACCACAATAAAATAACGAGAACGTCATCGCGAGGATTTAGCTATGAAAATTTATAAATCCAAATAGATAATTCTATTTCAGGAAAAAGATAAAAAACCCAACAATCAATCCTATGATTGTCCCCGTTATTGAGATACTTCTTAAATGTGGACGTCTACCTTTTAAATGTTGGCTATATTCAATAGCCAAAACGCCTATAGCAACAACTAAGAAAAGAATACGCGTTATTTCATAGCCAAAAAAATTGAAAATTATTATAGCGGCCCACAAGGCACATACTGTTCCAAGAATCTTGATAAGGATAAAATGAATATTTAAAGAACCTTCGCTTTTAAACAGACGGATTGTTGCAAAATGAAAAATTAATCCAACTAAAGCTCCAAGCCAAGGACATACAATAGCGATGAGAACGTATGATAGGAATTTGAGCATAGAATTTTATTTAAAATATAACCTATATTGAAACTTACATTGTATTGTATTTCCGCCGTTGTTGGTCGCCTGACCAACAACATCAACACGAGTTAGTCGTCTACACTCCCCTCCTGTCATCCACTGGCGCAGGTCTTCCGCAGGATGACCTGTGTCTACCAGTTTAGCCGGTCTCCGAACGAAATTTAATGAACTGTAGCTCAATATCTAATTACCAAGCCCATTTCTTAATACCGCCATTCCGGAAACTGTCTTTGTGCCCGGACAGCATACATCATATTTATGAACACCTTTGTGTACCTCCGTGCCCTTTGTGGTTAATCCAACTCCACCATTCTTTTCAATTCCAGTTCAACCAAACATGCACGCACCACCACATTATCGCATCTTCACATTTCCACATTAATAAAGCCACCCCATCGCATTCCCCCACAGCAACTGCTCCTTAAGCTCGGCAGAATAGTTCATGCTCTCTATTAACTTTCCCGGATGATGCTCACCCAGCGGAAACGGGTAATCACTACCCATGCATACCTTATCATGTCCCATTATATCCAACACAAAATCCAGCGCCTTAGGGTCATGTACCAACGAGTCTATCCAGAACTTACCAATATAATCACGCGGATTTATTGCATTATCCACCGCGCACAGGTCTGGGCGAACATTGAACCCATGCTCTATTCTGCCAATGGTCAATGGGAAACTACCACCACCATGCGCGAACGCTACACGCAACTTCGGATGCCGTTCCAGCACACCGCTGAATATCATTGAGCATATCGCCCTGCTTGTTTCCGCGGGCATCCCTACCAGCCATGGCAGCCAGTACTTCGCCATATCTTTCTCACCCATCATCTCCCACGGATGTACGAACAGGCTGCAACCAAGCTCCTCTGCCGCCTGCCAGAAAGGTTCGAACGAAGGATCACTAAGGTTTTTATTATTGATGTTAGATCCTATTTCCAGGCCCGGCATTTTAAGCTCTTTTACACAACGCTCCATCTCTTTTATTGCTGTATCCACATCCTGCATTGGCACCGTACCTATACCTATAAAACGATCAGGATGATGATCGACACACTGCGCTATATGGTCATTAAAAAAGCGTGAGGTCTCCAGACAATGTTCCGGCTTTGCAAAATAGTTAAACAACACGGGTATGGTCGATAGCACCTGTACACCCACCTCCGTCATATCCATTTCTTTCATACGCGCCTTCGGGTCCCAGCAGTTTTCCTCTATCTCACGAAAAACCTTATCACCCTTTATCATCCGTGCGCAGCAAGGCTTATGATGCTCCAGCCGTATAAACTCCCCATACCCGAACTTCTTAAACCAATTCGGAATATGCTCCGGCATTATATGCGTATGTATATCTATCTTCTTCGCCATTTAAAAATGTTTTACAGATGTGGTACACCTCAAAGATGTGCCACATCTTATCAGGAAATACACACTTCCAAAGTGTGCCACAACTAATTGTTTAAGAAATACTGGCATCAGCTAATTAGCTAATCATCACATCAGCCAATCAAAAAACTACATCATCTCATAAATAATAGCTGCGCCCTGCCCCACTCCTATACACATAGTTGCAAGGCCATACTTATTGCCACGCCTTTTCATCTCATAAAGTAGGGTAGTGCTTATCCTTGCCCCACTCGACCCCAATGGATGGCCCAATGCTATAGCACCGCCATTCACATTCACACGCGCTGCTTCCAGCCCCAGGTCGCGCATACACGCTATACTCTGCGATGCGAAGGCCTCATTCAGTTCCACAAGGTCTATATCACTTATCTGCAGATTAGCACGTTTCAATGCCTTTAGTGTAGCTGGTACAGGCCCCACGCCCATCACAGATGGGTCAACACCGGCCACTGCCATAGCCTTCACCTTCGCTATTGGTTTCAAACCATATTTTTTTACCGCCTCTTCCGATGCTATCAGTAAAGCAGTAGCGCCATCATTTATACCGCTCGAATTACCTGCTGTCACCGTACCATCTTTTTTAAATGCGGGCTTCAGTGTAGCCATCTTTTCTAAAGAAGACTGCCGCGGATGTTCATCCACCGCAAACACATTTGTCTTACCCTTGCCCAGGTCCACTGTCACGGGCACTATTTCATCCGCGAATTTATTACTCGCTGCCGCAGCGGCATATTTCTCCTGGCTATTGTAGGCAAACTGGTCCTGCTCTTCGCGTGTCACATTCCATTGTGCAGCTACATTCTCTGCAGTCTCACCCATTGTATAAGGGTAGTACAGGTCGCTCAGTTTTTTATTAATGAAGCGCCAGCCCATTGTAGTGTCAAACATTTCTGCGCTACGGCTGTAAGGCGACTCCGCCTTGCCCATCACAAACGGTGCGCGACTCATACTCTCTACACCACCCGCTATATAAATATCACCGTCACCACACATAATAGCCCGAGATGCATCCATAATTGCCTGCATCCCCGATGCACACAAACGATTCACCGTGTTACCGCCCACTGTAGTGGGCAACCCTGCCAGCAAAGCAGCCATACGCGCCACGTTACGATTATCCTCCCCCGCCTGATTAGCCGCCCCTGCTATCACATCTTCAATGGCATTCACATCTACACTCGGATTGCGCTTTATCAGTTCTTTAATTACATGTGCCAGCAGATCATCCGGCCTCACCGTCGCCAGACTTCCCCCATACCTACCAATTGGTGTTCTTACTGCATCTATTATATACGCTGCTCCCATAAAAATTAGCTTATTTGATGATTAGCTGATTAGCTAATAACTCGTGTTTTAGAAGTTCCTATTATCTTGTTTAATACTCTGCAAATACTTTGTACTTTTTGAAGCAATAATTCCGCCCCATTATGATTTATTTTTGCCGCCATGCAAACTTCAAAGTAAAACGCTAACTCATCTGCTTCTTTAGCTGATATTTTCATTTTATGAATGAAGTCATTTTTGCTTTCCGCATTTTGTGCTTCTTTCACATTAGCGCCAACAGAAAGCGCTGCTCTTGATATTTGATTTGCCAACGACCACTTTTTAGATTCTTCGAGTACATTACAAAACTTAATTGTTTCAACTGCCAGTTCAAAACTAAGATTCAGAATAAGATTTTCTTTCTTCAGAGAATCCTGCATACTAATTATTTTAGTTAATCAATCTGTCATTTTCTCGATCAGCTAATTAGCTAATCATCACATCAGCTAATCAATTAATTGCTTGCTCTAGATCCGCAATAATATCCTCCACATTCTCAATCCCCACACTCATCCTTATCAACCCATCCGTTATCCCGAACTTCAACCTGTTTTCCCTCGGCACACCTACATGCGTTGTCGATGCAGGATGCGATATCAGCGTATCGCATGTCCCCAGCGATACCGCGCTGGTACACATTTTCAACTTGTTGATGAATGCCACCCCTGCGTCAAATCCACCAGTCAATTCAAAGCTCAATACCGCTCCGCCATTCTTCATCTGCTGCATGGCCATCTCATGGTCCGGGTGACTTTTCAGCCCCAGGTAATTCACCACACCCACCTGCTTATTCGATGCCAGGTATGCTGCTACTTTCTCTGCATTGCTGCAATGCTTTTCCATCCTTATTCCGAATGTCCTCAACCCATTCGTCAGCAAGAACGCTTCAAATGCGTTACTGTTACCACCCAGCAACCGGTGCCACTTCGTCACTACACTATTCATTTTCACAAGGTCCCGGCCTATCACTATACCGCCCACCGCAGTACCATGGCCATTCAAAAATTTCGTTGTCGAGTGCATCACAAAATCCACATCATACTTAAATGGCTGTTGCAGATAAGGCGTTGCGAAAGTATTATCCGCGCACACTACTAAGTCATGGTCCTTACCCAGCTTCGACAATGCAGCAAGGTCTATGCACTGTAATGTAGGGTTGGCAGGCGTTTCCAGGTACATGAGCTTTATGCCCTTATCACCCTTTATCGTTTCAGCTACTTTATCTATATCATGAAAGTCTACAATAATGGCATGTATATCCAGCGATGGCAGCACCTTGTCTATCATCTCCTGCGTGCCGCCATACAATGATTGATGCGTGATGATCTTATCACCCGCCTTCAGGTTACTCAGCAACATGGTCGTCACAGCAGCCATCCCCGATGAGTGCAGTATTGCTTTCAGTTGCAAAGGTTTCCCTTCGCCATCCTCCAGCCCGTAAGCTTCCAGCAGCGCTATCTTTTCTTCCGCCTCATTAATGGTCGGGTTGCCGAAGCGCCCGTACACATATCCCTTCTCTTCTCCTTTAAAGATGGCTATTGCCTGCTCCGCACTGTCGAACGTATACGTGCTCGATACATAGATGGGTGTAAGATGTGCGCGGTTGTTTTCCGGTGTATGGCCGCCATGTATACACAGCGTATCAAAACCTTGTAGATCGTTCTTGTCAGTCATGCAGGTGCAAAGTTATCAGATTTTAATAAGGTAAGGAAGCATTATAAGCAATGTAGATATACGCATATCAAAAGACTTACTTATAATGCACAAATACGCACGCCATATATTCCTCAACACAAGTTAGTCGTCCGACACCCTCTCCCCCGGAGAGGGCCGGGGTGAGGCCAACGCGCAAATCCATCAACACGGGTTAGTCGTTTACAACTCCCCTCCTGTTTTTAGGAGGGGAGTTGTAAACGAGGCCCTTCGCCGACTTTGCGGGGTGGTTATCTAGTGCCCTCCTGGCTCAACCATCCTTATCGCATTACAGTCTCTGTGTCCCAACGGTCGCAATACCCTCGTGCCACTCCGTGCCCTTCGTGGTTAAACGCTCACCACTCACAAAAAAAACGACCCGCTCTCGCAGGTCGTTTCAAAAACTATATTAAAGTAGCAAATTACAATGCCAGGTCAGCATCATCATTCGCGCTGTTAGCTTGCGGTTGCTCAGTAGCCTGTGCTTCTGTAGCGTTAGCGTTGCTGCTGTTATCGCGTTCTGGGCGATCGCGGCGCTCACCACGGTCGTTACCACCACTGCGACGGTCATTGCCACCACGGTCATTACGATCGCGATTACCACCACTACGGCGCTCACCACGGTCATCACCACCTTCACGACGTTCGCGCGGAGCAGGCTCTACATAACCCTCAGGCTTTGGCATCAATACCTTGCGGCTCAGGCGCAGCTTACCCGTCTTAGGGTCAGTGCCTGTCAGCTGTATTTTCACCTTGTCGCCTTCCTTCAGTACGCCATCCAGAGACTCAAGCCTCTTCCAGCTAACTTCAGAAATGTGCAGCAAGCCCTGCTTGCCCGGCATAAACTCTACGAATGCGCCGAAAGGCATAATGCTCTTCACGGTACCCTCGTAAGTAGCGCCTATTTCAGGTATAGCTACTATACCGCGTATCCACGTCAGTGCCTTATCAATACTTTCCTTGTTGGCGCTGAATATCTTCACGATACCTTCGTTGCCTACCTCTTCTATATTGATGGTAGCGCCTGTTTCGCGCTGTATTTCCTGTATTATCTTACCACCGGGGCCTATCACAGCACCTATGAACTCACGGTCTATGTTTATCTGTATAATGCGTGGTGTATGTGGCTTCAGTTCTTCGCGTGCTTCAGGTATAGCCTTGTACATCGCGTCGAGTATATGTAAGCGGCCGCGTTTAGCCTGCTCCAGCGCCTGCATCATCACGTCCATGCTCAGGCCGTCTACTTTAATATCCATCTGGATACCACAGATACCTTCGCGTGTTCCTGTTACTTTAAAGTCCATATCACCCAGGTGATCTTCATCACCCAGTATGTCTGTCAATACGGCAAACTTTCCGTTCTCGCCGCTGATGAGGCCCATTGCCACACCGCTTACGTGCTTAGGGAAAGGCACACCCGCGTCCATCAGCGCCAGCGAACCCGCGCAAACAGTTGCCATAGATGATGATCCGTTCGACTCAAGGATGTCGCTCACCACACGTACTGTATACGGATAGTCAGCAGGCATCATTTGCTTCAGTGAGCGCATAGCCAGGTTACCATGGCCTACCTCACGACGGCTCTGTCCGCGCATCATCTTCACTTCACCCGTGCTGAACGGTGGGAAGTTATAATGCAGCATGAACTTTACATAGTCGCTTGTAGCAGCCGTTTCAGAAAGCAATTCATCCTGGCTTGTACCGAGTGTAACAGTTGTTAAAGATTGTGTTTCACCACGTGTGAACAAAGAAGAACCGTGCGGCGAAGGCAGTATATCTGTCTCCATCGCCAGTGGGCGCACCTGGTCCAGCACACGGCCATCAAGGCGCACGCGCTCATCCAGCATCATGTTGCGGATTATCTTCTTTTCCAGGTCATGGAAATACATACCTATCAATGCGGCGTCTTCCGGCTTCATGTCGGTATCAGCCACAGATGCCTTGTAGTCTTCCTTTATTTTCTTGTAAGCATCACCACGCTCGTGCTTGCCCAGTGCAGCTTTCGATACTTCATATATCCTGTCCTTAGCGTATGCTTCTATATTAGCTTCCAGCTCAGGATTAGTGTATGGCTTTGCATAATCGCGTTTAGCGGTTACACCTACCTTGCTGCGCAGCTCTTCCTGTAGCTTCACCTGTAGCTTTATAGCAGCATGACCTGTTTCTATCGCTTTCAGCAAGCCTGCTTCATCACACTCCTTACCTTCGCCTTCCACCATCATTATGTTCTTGTCGGTAGCGGCTACTATTATGTTTATATCAGCTGCTGCAAGCTGCGTACGTGTAGGGTTCACTACGAACGCTCCACCTATACGTGCCACGCGCACTTCACTGATCATTTCCTGTATCGGCACATCACTTACTGCCAGCGCTGCAGATGCAGCCAGGCAAGCCAGCGCGTCAGGCAGTACTTCCATATCACTGCTTATCAGCGATACAAGCACCTGCACTTCGCACAGATAATCATCGGGGAACAGCGGACGAAGCGCGCGGTCTATCAGGCGGCTCGTAAGTATTTCATAATCGTTCAGCCTTGCTTCGCGCTTAAAGAAAGAGCCCGGTATGCGGCCTGCAGATGCAAACTTTTCCTGGTAATCTACTATAAGGGGGAAGAATGATTGTCCCGGTTTTGGCTCTTTCGAGGCAACCACAGTTGCCAGAACCATACAATTGCCCATGCGCACCACTACGGCGCCATCGGCCTGGCGGGCCATCTTGCCCGTTTCTATACTCAATTCACGTCCGTCATCCAGTTTCATGGATACGGTTACGGGAGTCAGATTCATACATCAGTATTTTAAATTGTCATAAAAAAACAATTCCCAACCTGTACAGTTGGGAATAGCTAAATGAGGGTTGCTTACTTACGTATACCCAGCTTTTCTATCAGTGAGCGGTAAGACTCCAGATTGTTGTGGCTTAAGTATATCAGTAAACGCTTACGGCGGCCTACCATTTGCATAAGGCCACGGTTGGTCGAGAAGTCTTTCTTATTTTCCTTCAGATGACCTGAGATATGGTTAATACGCTCTGTGAGCATAGCTATCTGCGATTCGATAGATCCGGTGTTTTTTTCTTCACCACCGAATGTTTTAAAAATATTCGCCTTTTTTTCAGCTGTAAAATGAGACATTTGCATCAAAATTTTTAAATAAACGACACTTTTTCAGGGTGCAAAGATAGGTAAATATTGTGAAAAAAGTAGAAATGGAATAATAATTATGAGAGCTTCCAGCCTTTCCTCGGAAAGGTGAATTCAGTTGGTTGAATATCATACAAGCGTCAGTATTACAGTTGAGATATTTATTAATATATTAATAAGCGTCATCTTTGATAACTCCATAGCCTAATAGAATGATCATCAATTTTTTTCAATATTTTTTTGAATTCCCCGTCTAAGCGTAGTGTTCGAATAAAAAGAAATAATGTTGAGCGTTGGTCTCCAGACTACGCTTGCCCAGAACCGGATTTTTCCCAGTTCGGCGGAGTGTTCTGACAAAGCCGGGTTCAACAATCGGGCTGATTTCCCCAAGATATCTGCGCAATAATCACTGCGTTCCATAGGATAGTAAGTGAACGCAGTATGGACGTTTGGCCGTCTCTATGGATAGGCCTGGGCTATTTTACCTTTTGAAACTCTTCCGTTATCTGCGCCACTATTATCCCGAATTTGCGCAATACACTGCGTATGATCATTGTTTGCCCCCCTGGCTGCAGGTACATTTCCTGGGTCATTCTTACCCGTCTTACCAGGCCATGTGAGGATAGTTTAAGTGTAAACGTCCACGTAAAATAATTCCCGTAAAGCTGGCCATGAGCAATCCCGGCAATGTCACTGGCCGTCGCTGATACGTGGTGTGCATCTGTCTGGTACATTTTCCAGGAACGGTGGTTCTTTTTGCCTTCGGTCGTAAGGTCTTGCTCAATATAAATGGTATCGTTTTTCATCGTACCATATGTTTCGGTGATGGTTTGTGCAGATGGTTTGCCACCGTGCGTCTCTATCACCCCGCTCGATTTTGTATGGCCCACAAAGAAATTTTCAGGGGTCAGCTCCGGGCGGCTAGGCTCAAAGTGTTGAGGTTTAAGTGAGCTGCACCCAAAGGTGCCCCATAACGTGCAAAAACAGAAAATGAACAGTATCAAACGCATGAAAGAGTGTTTTAAACTATCATGCCATTCCTGCCTCGGAGTGATTTTTTATACCCTTCGCCCACTCATTCTCTTTCTAACAAGGACGTTCCGAAGCAGCGTTTGTAATGCGCGTAATCCAACTGATACAAATCTTCCACATCACTATCTACGCCAACTAAACCTGTCAGTTTGCAATCGAGCTGCCACCCATCCATGTCTAATTTTGGCACTAACAATTTGTGTTACTGCTTTACAAATTTCTTCACTTCAGTTCCATTGATCCGTACTATATATATGCCTGAGGGTAAGGAAGAAACATCAATACTCACACGTTGCTGATCAACTGTGTTTTTATAAACGGTTTGCCCTACAGAAGACGAGATCGTAATATCATGTATCGTATTACTGGATGTTATCACTATCTGTGTCTGCGCTGGGTTAGGGAAGATGGATATGTTCCCGTTATTCGTATTTATTGACTTTATACCGGCAGTTGCGCAGTTCACAATTTCTATAGTCCGGTAATGGGCAATGGAGCAACGGGCCCCTGGCCCGCTCTTGGTGTAGCCGATGTAAACCTCACCCACCCCATCGCCAACTATTACACCCGGCGATATCATCGTAGCATGTGTGCTGCCATCTTCAAGGTTCCATTCGCCGCCTGTAGTTGCTTCAGTGTAGGTAACGGTATCACCCACACATATAGTATCAGGTCCTGTTACATCCGCAAAATTATTGTCTATAATATCTACAACAAATGGAGTAGTGGCAATACCACAAGTATAAGACAGGTTATAATAGATAGTGTCTACACCACCGGCAGAGCCTGTAATAGTGTTGTCCAGTATGGTAATATCAGGCGATGGCGAAGTCCAGTAACCACCTATTATAGTACTGCTAAGCAGAGTAGATTCGCCAAGGCATAAAGTGTCTATACCGGTCACTGTACCTGCATCAGGTATGTTGTTTATATTTAATGCGGCGGCGGCAGTATCGGTGCCCACCACATACCATATAGTAGCATTACCGGCACTATGGCTTGTCACCACTCCCGCAGCCGTTACAGAGGCTATTGATGGCGCCGATGAATACCATGTACCTCCGGGTGCATTTGCATTAAAGATAGTTGTATCTCCTGTACAGATAAGTGTTGCTCCTGAAATACCCGATACTTTACGGATCGCATTGTTACTGGCATCTGCAAAAAAAACATTCCCTGCCTTATCAAGTACCATTTGTGCCGGGGAATTACATTGGGCCAAATTGGCCGGCCCGCCATCTCCGCTATAACCACCTATGCTTCTACCGGCAAAGGTGTTGATAATGCCCGACGAATTTACTATGCGGATAACATTGTTACCATTATCGGCTATATATACACTTCCTGATGAGTTAAAAGCTATACCCCATCGCGGATTCAATAATTGAGCGGAAGTAGCCGGCCCGCCATCACCACTATATCCGCCAACCCCACTACCTGCGAACGTTGTAATAGTACCAGAAACATCTACTTTACGGATTACATTATTGCCGGCATCTGATATATACACATTGCCACCATCATCAACAGCAACGCCCCAGGGCTCATATAATTCAGCATCGGTAGCGGCGGCACCATCACCACTATAGCCTCCAGTACCATTGCCTGCAAAAGTGCTGATGATACCGGCAGGATCAACTTTGCGGATCACATTATTGCCAGCGTCTGCGATATATATATTTCCGGTAGCATCAACGGCTACAGATATAGGCGTAGCTAATGATGCCGAGTCTGCAGGGCCACCATCTCCTGTATAGCCGTAGCCGCTAAAACCGCCGGACGAATGTCCTGCAAAAGTTGTAATGATACCGGCAGTATCTATTTTACGGATCACGTTGTTATACGAGTCTGCGATATATAGGTTACCGGTAGTATCGGCAGCAATGCTTACCGGCCCGCCAAATTGCGCATCGATAGCGGGGCCGCCATCACCACTATAGGTATAAAAACCGCTTATGCCGCTTATTACAGTAATGATACCATCAGGCGTTATTTTAAGAATGTTATTGCCAATTTCTGTAGCTACATAGAAATTCCCATTACGATCCCTGGTTAAGCCAAGAGGAACTGTACCTGCAGTGTCCGTGTTTGCAAAAGTTGTGATAGTTTGCGCTTCCGTAAAAAATGGCAAAAAAATGAGTAAGTAAATAAGCCTTTTCATAAGATAAGTTTTACAAGTCAATGTAAATGTAGTGCCGATAGTATATAAAGCTATATTTACTGTAGTCATTTAAAAGTCAAATAAACAAACCCCACTGGCGCAGGTCTTCCGCAGGGTCACTCGTGTCTATTAGTAGAGCCGGCCTTTGACCGGAGTTACTCCTATTCCCATTTGCCCCTTTTGCGCAAGTGTTTTCCATTTGTCCCACTACATTGCAAGTCTTTTTCGACTTGCATACACAACCAGGCATAACAGATTAAACTGCCACTAACCCCACGCATAGGCAGCACGCCTTCAGGGTGCTTCATTTAGGGTGCATGTTTGTCTATAAACGTCCCACTCCTTCAGAGTGCCAACCACGCAACATCTTACCATCCTCCCATCCCGGGAAATCCAAGTTCAGACAAAAACATCATAAATGATCTGGTGTATCTGCTAAATCTGAGGTCGTTCACTAAAATTTTTTCTTCCAAAAAAATCCACGTCCAAAACACCTCAAACCCGCACCCATCCTCAATACTTTTTCGCATCATACCCGTTTAAGACGGCACCATGCCCGCTTAAAACCGCATCATGCGGATCCGATTTTGCAAACTCCCACCCCCACTCCACCTTTGTCCCAAAAAACCAAAATGACAATTTCAACGGGATATTTTTTGACAATGCTGGGTAATTTGTCCGCAACGCAGAAGCCGGGCCCGCCTCTTAACGGCAGCCGT
>Ga0105239_10002704_pt1 | contig 22290 bp, 25 predicted proteins | sample KBSC44metaG_FD_92761 | JGI IMG/M metagenome (GOLD analysis project Ga0105239, IMG submission 92761) | Corn rhizosphere microbial communities from Kellogg Biological Station, Michigan, USA - KBS C4-4 metaG | ecosystem: Host-associated > Plants > Roots > Rhizosphere > Soil | place: Michigan, USA... | reverse complement strand
GGGACACTGGGGACACTGGGGACACTGGGGACACTGGGGACACTGGGGACACTCTAAGTAAGGCTGGATCTCAATTCTATCAATCAGATGAAGATTTCTTATTGGTGGGCACGGGGGCCTGATCCGAAGGCTAGCCCAAGGCCTAATGAATTAACCTTAACTCTAACCCTAACGCTGCATCATCGTGATATGAGGATGAGGTCGAGCGCGTGATATAAAAGAGCAAGGTTTATTTCTGCAAAATCATGGTAAGAAATAAAATATTAATACAGAAGCAACGATTTTGTGTTTTTTGACGATAAATTAAATCGGGCTGCTTGCACCACCCCCCCTTTTTTTTTCAAGCTTAGGCCTTACATAGAAGAACTCGTGAGCCACCCTTGTTTCCCAAGCTCACCGTTTGTCTCCTCACACACGATATATGAAGGGGGACGGACATATATTTTTACTCTTAGCCCATTTCCCCCCCTACAAGTTCAACTTCCTCTTCAACTTCAAGACAGCCAAGCAAACCATCGAGAGACTGAGTGTTATATATAATGCCCATCTTTCTTTCACTTCAAAGCTTTTCAAAGTCATTGTATCCCCTCCCTCACACTGTGCTTTTCTCCGTCGGAAGCAGAAAAGTGTCCTCAGACAGCAACCGGGAAAGATATTGTTTCGAACGCGTCTCACTGCGCGTCTGAAATATCTGTACAAGTTACTACCCCACCAGCAAAAGCTGATATCAAGTTTCGTACTCCCGCCCCCCTCCACGACTGCGACCGTTGAGAGCCCTTCTCCGAACCTCAGGTCCCAAGGTTTCAAAAGCAACAATGTCCTCCCTACCCACGCATCCTCAGACCAGACCACACCATATTGCTTCCGCTGCCAGTACTATCCCAGACCCGGTGACGATCCCCTTCAAACGTTGTGTGGGCGATGCCGCTCGCGCCATTACTGCTCACCTGAATGCCAGCGCGACGACTGGCCCAGACACAAGGGCGAGTGCGCCACGCTGGCCGCTGGAGGGCAGGTAGCTCCACGGCGAAGAGCCACCATGCGGTTGAGGGGTTTCCTTCAAATGGGAGCAGGAGCAGGGGCAGAATCAGAATCAGAATCAGAATCACCGCTTGAGACCATATATCATTTGAAGACCTCGACGCCACACATCAAGGATATTCATTTCCATGTCTGGTCCATACTTCCCGGTGGAGGCAGTGGGCTGAGCAGGTCCGAAGCAGGCTCTGCTCTTCAGGGAAGGGATGTGTGGAGGGCCTGGAAACCTTGGACGAAATCGTGGATCCAGGCCTACTGAGCCTGAGCCATGGCAGCTGGTGCATCTGAATGCTCCGATGCGAGACCGCAACAACATCATCCGGTTTGAACTCTTGCCCGAGACGAATGCCGAAGTGGCGCGGACATGGCTCCGGGAAGTGTGGAAGGTCGTCATTGCAACCCCCAGATCTCACCGACGTGAATCCGACGAGTCAACAGCCTCGCACGGGCCCCCACCCCCGATGGAAGACATGGAAGTTAGCAAGACGTATACAAACCAGGACGAGGCAACCAGGGCTGCGAAGCAGGTCGTGCATGAACTCAAGGCAGCTGCGGGCGCTGGTGCCTTCTCGGCGGAGCGCACCAGCGTGGCTCAATTCCCGATGGTGTTCCAGAGTGCGATCTACTCTCCCTGAGAGCACTCGGCTCAGTTAGTCATGGTCATGTATGACAATGGCGCAGTGACAATGGTGAAGGTTTAGGGAGGGACTTTTAGTTATGAGCCAGGCCAGGATGCTCCTGCCACTGCTCACGGGTGTGGTTTCGGCTTCTGAAGGTTCCTGCGGCCTAATCTCCTTATCCTGTTTGGGATGGTTTTATTTGAAATCCTAGTTTTTGTTTGAGGGTGGGTGGGGTCCCGGGGGGGGGGGGTTAGATATTGGAGCTGATTCTCTGTAGGAAAAGGTCTTGGACGGCTTGACTACCAGTGCATGGAGATGACAGACCCAAGCCCATCCATTCCGCTTCATCCCTTGACTACTCAGACCGCACCTTCCTTCGCATCCAAATCGTTTTCGATTGAGCAGGTGTATCGAGGTTCGTCAAGATTCATCATTTCCACCCTTCCTTCACCCTCGACGAACTCAGACACCTACCTGATTCGGCCACGCAGGTCTACTGGGCATTAGTCTACTGGGCGAAAGATCCTCATTCGCGAATTTCCCGCTCCCTCCAAGACGTGAATAATTATCATATGCTTCTGCCTTCTCGTCTTGGCTCTTCAAGCACATGTCAGTATGAACGTTTGTCCTTTCAACCTTACAAGGTAGATAGGACGTTAGACATGAGATATTAGCGCAGCAGTTACAAATGATAAACCTTTTCACATTCGTTGTGAGAGCAGCATATCTTCGTCCGTCCACCCCGGATGAACCGTCAAAGCTCCACCGCTGAAATCCCCATCACACCCAAGGCACGCCGAAAATAGTTTGGAGCCTTGGAAACGACAACTATGCACTCCGACGAGCCTGAACCCGACCCTGAATTGACAGCAACAAGGCATCATGGGAGGGCAGGAAACGTGGGCTTCATTATTCAGCTCGCGCAATCATTGGCTGAAATCGCACAGTATATTTCGTCCGTGTTGGTCATGTGACGCCAAATGTGGGTCGGAGGGGTCTCGGTGAGGCGAGGAAGGCTTTCATTTCAGCCTTGCCTTCCGGGCGGGCGATTAGGGACGGACATAACTCCCTAATCGGTCTGGAATGCGTACAGTGGAGGGCGTGGATCTGCTTGGGCGGGTATGTATATAAGTCGAGTCCACCTGCGGTGAGTGAGCTTTTCTCCTTTCTTCTGTTAGATTGCAAATCAAATATATCACGATTCACTGTCAGGATTCAATAGTACCAACGGGCCAGGTTTCTTAGAACTGAACCCAGCTGAGCAGAGCAGAGCAATTGGCAGCGCATCCCAAAGACGGGAATATCTGAAAAGGACCAGATATGTCGAAGCAGTATACTCTTCCAGCTGATGCTGTATGGTTCGGTACGCGACCTGCTCCATCCTTTACCATTGAACGCCCTTGGAGAGTCCTAGATTGAAAAGGCTGACAACAGAGATCTTCCCGCACACAAGTGACCGGCGGATCATCAGGTATTGGCAAAGCCTTCCTTACGCTTCTCAGCAGCAAGGCGGCTTACCGCCTCGTGGCAGTAGCCCGCCAGATTTCCGCACTGGACTATCTCCCCGACTCGCCCAGTGTCCTCAAAGTGACCATGGACGTCACCTCTCCCACAGCTATCCAAGCCGCTGTGGCCAAAGCGGTCGATAAATTCGGCCGTATCGACGCCCTGATCAACAACGTAGCTTACTCCCTGCTCGGTGACACGGAGAGCACGACGGACTCCCAGGCGCGCAAGCTCTTCGAGACGAATTTCTGGGGTGCGGCGAACCTCATGAGAGAGGTGGTCAGGGTGATGCGCGAGGAGAATCCCAATAGTGGAGGGCAGATTGGCGGGGCCGTTGTCTTCATGAGCTCTGCCGGTGCGAGGGTCGCGTTCCCTGGGGGTGCGTATTATTATGCGACGTGAGTATGTCCCCGCCCATGAGAATGAGGAGCGACCAGCCTGGCTGAAACGATTGGTCGAAACGCAGGCGCTTTGCCATGGAAGGCTTCATGGAGAGTTTCCAGAACGAAGTGAATCCAGCGTGGAACATCCACTTCATGACCGCAGAGCCTGGCGGAGTGAAGACCGACTACCTTCAGAAATCTGTCGTTGTCACAGATCGACACCCTGCGTACGCTAAAGAACCCGCGGGTGCGACGAATCACATGCTGGGCATGATGGCGAACAAGGAGATGATTAACAAGTTCGCTGGGCCGGAGAAGTTGGTGCAGGTCGTGGTCGACACTGTTAGGGACGGGATCGAGGGCCTAGGCATCCCGTTGAGACTTCCGCTTGGAGCAGATTCGTGGACGATTCTTCAGGGAAGTTTAGGTAAGGCAGTCACAGATCACGAGGCACTGAAGGCGACGGCGTTCAAGACGTCAATTGAGGGACAGTCGTTGGCAGGTTTGGTGAAGTTGTTGGATTGATTGGCGGATCAAATGCGGTGTTCGTGGATCGCTCATTGATACTGTAGTTCTCGAGCTGACGATGGATTTACCGACATGGAGGTCAAAGGTGTGGGTCGCGTGGAGGGAGTAGAATGCAAGTTTGTTCGATGGAGACCTGTGACATTCTAGGGAGTGAATTGAGGCGTGTGACGGCGGATGTCGTCAGCGTACCCAGGTGCTGGATGCGAGACACGATAGGGAGGCCTCAAGTTGTATAGTGGGGCCATATCATAGCTATTTATTACTAGGGTGCTGCTTCTTCTTCTTCGGAAGAATGGGACGACGAACATACTTCCCACTTCATGACGACACAGTAATATGTGCACATTGGAACTCCCTCGATGTCTTGGTCATGATGCCAGCATTCTTTCCAATCTTGGCGGAGATCTCTCACGCCCTCCCAAGTGTATTCTGTCTTCCGACCTGTCCACTCCAGCACTGAACTATCTTTGAGGAGGAATTTCCACTGTTCGGCTTCTTTGACGAGGACTTCTAGATGGGCCTTTTCGAGGAAATATGTCTCGAACTCTATTGAGAGCACCTTTAAGCCGGTGACAATGCCTACGACTTGTGCCCATGAAGCAGTCATGTTTTCTTTGACGTAGGCAGCACCTGGCCGCCGTGGTTCGGTAAACATCTGGTCATAGGACGTCTTCTCCTTGTGGTAGGGACACAAGGCTAGGTGGTATCGGACTGCGGCATCGGTAGGATGATGCAGGCCTGCCACTCCACTTGAATGGCGGTACCAGTCATAATGACGGAACGTCAGGTGCAGGTTTTCTGCTGATATTTCGAGGGCGCTAAAAGACGTATCGGGCAGAAGAGGCTCTTCTTGGGGGCATGATGGACAGAATGCTTCGATACCAAGCTGTTCGGCAAACCAGTAAATTTGGTTTGCGAAGATGTGGACATGACCAATTGAATCTTTCTGATCTACGGTCAGACGCCGATACCAGTTGTTCCAAAGCGCCACAAGAGGACCAATGCGCGCAGAGAATCGAGAGAATTGAAGTCCCTCCTTCCAGAGTTGAAATTCATTGACTGACAAGAGCAACAAGCGGGCTTCAAGCCAGATTCGTTTGCAAGTAAACAACAGGCGGCAATCGACTTTGGTACGGAATTCGTACCCTGGACGATAAAACCTTCCACGCTTGTCATATGGCTTTGTTTTGTCGTAGTAGGCAGTCAGAACTAGGCTGAAGATGGAAATCCTGATTTCGCTTGGAAGATCTCGAAGTAGAGGGCTATTGTCCTGGTTATCGATGGTGTTCGGATCGATGGTACTCGCACTCGCACGATCACTTTGATGCGACATGGAAGTCATGGTTTGGCCAACCGCAATCTCAAATTGGCATTAGTTAGTCTGATCTCAATGTACTCCCTATGGCGCAAGAAGCGGCGTTGTGGACCTCGGGATTGAACCCGGATCAAGGTTGCATGCTACTGTACAAGGCTAGCGGCCCTAATGTTTCACCTTTGACTTTGGCGCAGAAGAAAGTCCAGAACCCAGGAACTAAGGATGGAGCGTTGTGACCTTGAAGAGCAAGCAGTCTTCTGTCTTGTAGTATCCTCTATGCGGAAAGGGGGAATGAATTCGAGGAAGGTCTTGAAGGGTCTCGAGATTTGTGCTCTGGGCCAGCAGGGCAAGGATTTATCAGTGAGGTTCTCACGATTCGGCCGTCCTTGGGTATGAGACCGCTATCTCGTACTCGAAGCGAGTACGGCGTGCACGATAGAAGGGGTTTGGATATAACTCGATCCTTGAGTGGACACAATCGGCAGTGGTGGTGCCCCTGTGGGATGGAGGAAATGGAGGGGCATCCATGATGAATCGAAGATCAAAGATCAAAGATGCCTTGAAGAGAAAGGAGGGTTGCGAGTCTGCTTGTAATTATGACATACGTGTCAATATGTTTCGTCTCGAGGCCGCCACGAGGCGAAAGAATCGCGAGGGTGCAGGCAGCCCTGGAGTCAAGGAACTTGGGCCACTCGTAGGCAGAGGAACCTGGGTATCCGTACGGAGGTCTGTACTTAGGGCTTAACTAGGAAGTTAGGGGCTAGTGCCCAGGAAGGCCCTTGGGCATTGCTTGCGGGGCTCCATTGGGCTTCAGTTGCTGGTTACTACGTAGTTAGGTACCTGCCCGTAGCCTTTACCAGTCGGTCCCTTGCGCTTGGGCCCCCTCGGCCCCTCTGGCGCAGGGGCACCGCGTGCAGACTTCCTGGGTGCCTGAGGACTCGTATTATTGTTAGCCAAGCCACATGTACAAAGTCAGCCCCCACCACCACCATTCTTTCATCCGGCCAGTCAGCGAGTTGGCCGCTGGTGGTGGGCTGTAGGGGGGAGATACGGTAGGTGCCGTAGGGGCTGGAGGGGCGCTAGGTGGCTTTAACTAGGCCATGCCCAGAGAAACAAAGCCTCTAATAAACCATGCTTAGTTCCGGGGGGCCATGAAGCCACAAGAGAGTAGTGACTTAGTACTGCTACTTAGCAGTAATACTTCGTTGTCGCACAGCTTTTCAGAAGATCAAATAGGAATTGTGAAAAGATGCAAAGATGAGCGGGAACCAGGAAGACGGACGTTCATTATTGAAATGAATTGATTGTTACTGAGTTATCCGGCGTGGAGCGAACAGGGTGTACCTTAGGGAGGGCAATCCTGTAACTAGTCGCTGTCTATCACTCCTAGATACTATTTTAGATAACGCCAAACGGCTGGAACCGATGCAGCGTGTGTCCCTTGTCTCTGGTCCTCCATCCATCTCTCCATCCCATCCCTCCATCCCTCCATCCCTCCATCTCTCCTTTCTCTAGTCTTTACCAAAAAGAGTCCAAGGGTCCAATCTCTGTGCTTGTGCCAGTGCCAGTGCCAGCGCCAGTGCCAGTCCTGGGGTTGCTTGAATCGCCCACTGGAGTTTTTCCGTTCGCCTCTCTTCAACCACTCACGTCCCCTTACTCGTCCTTCCACCCCCAAACAATTTCTTTCGGGCCTCAAACACAATTATTTTGTACTTTTTTTCCCTCTTTCCTATTCCACAATTCGGTCATCTTGCAGGATTTGCTGCATTCCACAGGGCCAGGCACGTTGCACCGCATTTCACATGGCCACGCGATCTGCTGTCGCACAACCCTTTGCAGTTTAGCCGCGAACAGCCGACCCGAAGTTCGCCTCTCAGTGGCCACAGGCGTTGGCTCACGTGGCTTGACGCGAGAATCTCGCGTTTGGTGTAGGGTGTCACTGCAACATCCGCCTCAGCTGTGCTCACCGATAGGGCTTCTCCGCCATGATGGGCATTTTCAAGAAAAAGGACTCCAGGTCCTCATATAATGATCCTGCAATATCCAAGTCACACTTGAAGACTGCCGCCACCATCGACCGGATAAACACTTACTCTCACAAATCACCAAAACTCGTATCGGACAAGTTTGGCGCCCCAGCCATGTCCGCCTCCGTTGCTGACATCTCAATTCCTGACCCTCCTGACCCAACCACAAAACCCGCTGCCTATCTTCGAAGCATCCATGCCGTCAGACAAAGGACCAAGCTAGTCCTCGATGAAGCCAAAGTCAACGCCCTCCATCATTTTGATGTCGACTTGACCAAATTCCAGGACACTGCTGATTATGTCGTTTCCATCATCAAGGTGAGTCTTGAAGCCTCAAATCGTGGATTTTCGTGCGACGCACTGTCTAACCATGTCCAGCGCGACTTTGCCGGAGAATATTCCACGATTCCCCCACATGGACGATGGCAACATTTTGAAGTTGGGGGCCGGCCTCGTGTGACCCAGCTGCTTCAATCATGGCCTAGCACGATAGACAATCAGGAAAGAACTCGGCGATTGATCGATCTTTTCCTTGTGTCCGTTTTGCTCGACGCAGGTGCGGGCACTGAATGGTCCTATAGATCCAAAGAATCTGGAAAGGTCTACTCGCGAAGTGAAGGCTTGGCCGTTGCGAGTCTAGAAATGTTCAAAGCTGGAGCTTTCAGCAGCGATGCCAGTCGCCCCCACCAAGTCGATGCTGCTGGTCTTCACACCTTGACGGTCGATACATTGGCCAGAGGCATGCAAGTTTCCGATTCCAATCCCATGTCTGGACTAGATGGTCGCGCAGGTCTCTTGATACGGCTTGGAACAGCTCTTCAAAACGCTGAGATTTTCGGTGTTGACGGGAGACCCGGAAATATGATAGGTAGCCTGCCCATGCTGCCTTTGACCCTATATCCCAGCTAACAGCCATAGATTATCTGATATCGCATCCAACAACACAGGCATCATCGGTCCCTGTTATTCTTTTACCAACTCTCTGGAGCGTTTTGATGGATGGGTTATCAAGTATATGGCCGGCCACCAGGACCAACATCCAAGGAGTTGCGCTGGGAGATGCCTGGCAATGCAAAGCAATGCCGCAGTCACCACCCGCACAACCCTGGGAAACAATCGTCCCATTCCATAAGCTCACCCAATGGCTCTGCTACTCACTGATGGTTCCAATGACTAAACTACTGAATGTCCATTTTGCTGGAGCCGAGTTGATGACAGGTCTCCCAGAATATCGCAATGGTGGGCTTTTGGTTGATACCGGGCTCCTGACTTTGAAGGAGGCTGATACACAAAGAGGATTAAAAATTTATCATGAGACTATGGCAGAGGGCAAAGCCATTGAGGTTGTGCCCACCTTTGAGCCTTCTGATGACGTGATTGTAGAGTGGAGGGCCGTGACAGTTGGCTTTCTCGACGAGCTTCTGGCTGCTGTCAATAAAGGTCTTGGACTAGAGGGCCACGAACGATTGAGCTTGGCCCAAATGCTTGAAGCTGGAACTTGGAAGGTATGATACTACCTCACTTTTCCTCAGCTTGCGCTAACAAACTTCTAGGGTGGGCGTGAGATCGCGCAGGTATCAAGACCTATAACCAAGGGACCTCCGATCGGTATTATTTCTGATGGAACAGTGTTCTAAATTCTGAAAGCACTCATTCGGCATCACTGATGCCGCCGAGTCGCCCGTGGTTTGGCGGGAGAAAAAAAATTGCAACATGTATTAACGAGGCCATGGATTGGTATTACGATCGGACGGAGATTCTAGTTCACAGTATCGGTGTCACTTACAATGGAATTCTGGGGATTTGATCCCCATGGAAAGCGTCATTGACCATGGCATGCCCACATTTTTCACTCATTCAATTTCGGATCGTCTTACACTTTTGCACTTGGGAACAATATGATCGCCCCCATGAATACGGTGGCGCGGAGAGCCTGAGTGGCTGTGAGGCCAATGCCTCAACCTCCTCACTAATCAGCTTAAACCAGCTTATTGCTAGCAGGTCGAATCCCATCTTTGGGCTCCTCAGAAGTGCCAATTGTGATATTTTATGGTAGATCTGCTGTGTTATATCATGATACGCAGTCAGAAATCAGACGCACTACTAGTGCAAAGCACGTCATCGGGACATCAACAGGGTAGGCTGACTCAATCTAGTGCCCTTCCCACGACTCTCACGATCTCGAGTGCTCTAGTCGCAATCCCTTCCCAATTGATATAGAGGTGTGATTATAACCCCCCTCTTCTAGGAGGATACTGGGTCCAGAACGTCTCAACTGATGTGGACATCACTATCTAGCTAAAGGTGAAGTCAACTTCATCCAGAGTGGTATCCTGATGGTGGATGATGATTTCATACCAAGCCTAGATATGAATGACGTTTGGTCCTCCTCCGCATATTCTTTCATCGATCAAATGGCGTTTGGGCAATTTTGGCTGGTTATTGCAAGTAAGGGTGGGAGCTGCGATTCCCGTCTGGGAGCACGCAACTCTTGGCATAAATAACGATATATGCCTATCTTATACTTGGATCGATGAGGCACTACCTATAGGATGCCTGCAGGTGTGTTACCACCGAAGTATACATCCATTCTACTCTTGGCCTGCCACACCACATCCACCACCTTCCAGAAACACCTTGAAAGCCGAGATATTTTGTACCACAGGATCGGTAGGTCTCCTCGCTATCACTCCACAATGCTCTCAGAAGGCCATGGCAGCTCCTGCATCCAAGACTTGCGAGACCAGCCACAGTTATGGTGTCATGATGAAGTTGAAAATTCCGCTTTCGCGACTGGCATTTTGGCATGTTTGTCCAGGTAGAAAAGGAACCGAAGCGAGGCCAGTACTGGCGTCCGCGGAGGTTCTCAATCCAAAGTCAATTCTTCTTACTTCATAGAACCCGATTTTGGAAGAGGGTGCGTTTTTAGTGAATGGTTAACAACAATGTCTGTCCAACAAGACCCTCCCACTAAAGCCCAGGAAGAGCTGGATCGCAACCATCAGGGTAACCCAAAAGATCCTCCCACCAATCAAGTCATCAGCGACGACGACAACAGTTCAATCGAGGATATCGACGGTGACTATGGGTCCTACGGAAATCACATTTTCTCCGACCCTAAAGTCGCTGAATATTGGAGACATGTCTACGAGAAGGCCACTTATGAAGGCCGGCACCGATTCGATCCCACTTTTACTTGGTCGGCTGCTGAAGAGAAACGGTTGAAGAGAAAGGCATGCTTTACAATAACGAGTCAATTGTCAGAAAGTCGCAAGCTGACATTCGTGAACAGGTCGACTTTCGCATCATGTCATGGTGTTGGCTGATGTTTCTTGCCTTGGACCTCAACAGACGCAATATCAACAGAGGTACGTTCATACACTAGTGTGGGTCAATCGAAATATTACCTTTGGCCAACAACGCCTCAAGCGCGACTTGCGTCCCACCCGATCTCGCTTTGTGTTAGGCATCTGCACCAATTTGGCGGCAGTTCGCTAATATACCTAACAGCAATCAGTGATAATATGCTCCCAGAGCTAGGCATGAATACCAATGATTTCAATTATGGCCAGACCATTTTCCTAACATGCTTCTTATCCGCCGAGCTACCATCTGGGTTGATCTCCAAAAAGCTTGGTCCAGACGTGTAAGTGTGGTTCGTTCCAGAGCTAGTTGCAGTCTGACCTAACCCATCTCAGTTGGATTCCATTCATCATTCTGGCTTGGTCAATGGTATCAGCAGCCCAGGCGGGGTTGACCGATAAGACTGGTTTCTATGTCTGCCGTGCCTTGCTTGGGCTTCTCATGGGAGGGTTTATTGTACGAGTTCTTCACAATCCCCGTCACAACAGTGCTGACAAAGTGAACAGCCAGACACTGTTTTGCATATTACTTACTGGTACAAATCGAAGGAGCTTCCCATCCGCCTCAGCTGGTTCTGGACCGTTCTCAGCACTTGCAATATTCTTGGATCGCTTCTAGCCGCTGGAATCCTTCAGATGAGAGGCATTAATGGCTGGGGTGGATGGCAGGTATGATTCCCTGAAGTGTCTTCCCATCACAGCATCAACACTGACGGATTCCAGTGGCTCTTCCTGATTGAGGGCGTCGTTACGGGAGTCGTTGGAATCGCCAGCTGGATGCTCATGCCAGCGAGCCCCTGTCAAACCGCGAGTCGATTCCGTGGCAAAAACGGATGGTTCAACGAACGCGAAGAGAAAATCCTCGTCAATCGTTTACTCAGGGACGATCCATCAAAAGGAGATATGCACAACAGACAAGCAGTCGGACCCAAACGCCTATGGAAATGTTTGAAAGACTACGACTTATGGCCCCTATATTTGGTCGGACTAACCAACTATATCCCACCAAGTCCACCTTCGAATTACCTCGCATTTATCCTTCGCCAAATGGGGTTCAGCACTTTCAACGCGAATCTACTCACTATCCCCTCGCAATTCATGTTCGGCGTGAATCTGCTGATCATCTCACGAATCAGTGAATGGGTCAACGAACGATCCATAGTGTCGTCGACGTCAAACATCTGGATCTTCCCCTGGCTGGTTGCACTGGTGGCCCTCGGCGCAAAGGCAAGCAACTGGGTCCGATATGCTCTGCTGACAGGCCTCCTCTCCTACCCGTACTGCCATGTAATTCTGGTGGCGTGGAACTCCCGCAACTCCAATGCCGTCCGCACACGCGCGGTGTCCGCTGCTCTCTACAACATGTTCGTCCAAGCGGGGAACATCGTTGGATCCAATATCTACCGAGACTCAGATCGACCGCTGTGTAAGTTTTGTCTTGGATAATCAGCCCCCCACACCCCATGAGCATATTTTACTGACTTCTGACAATAATGATAGATTTACGCGGAAATAGGATTCTTCTTGGAATCTGCTCTTTCAACATCGTCCTGTTCTACCTCGTCAAGTATTACTACATCACACGCAACAAGAGGCGAGAGGAGGCGTGGAATAGGCTCACCGCAGACGAGAAGCACGACTATATCCACCACACGAAGGATGAAGGTTCAAAGAGACTAGATTTTAGGTTCGTCCATTAAAGCGGTCACTAGACTGGGGATTGGGGATTCTTGTCAAAATAATGGCAGACTGCCCGCCCCGCGGTCCTGAGGCCTGGGAGAGAGCGGTGTTGATATCTGAACGGAGATGCTCCGCCTCTCTCACACACACACACACACGCACACTCTACATGTGCCACGAGATTTGAATAGTATCGTGCCAGGTTTCTGTCAAACCAAGTAATCGTGCAATCAATTCCTCGATCCTCGAGTCGTATCTTGGCATACCTTATTTGGTATTTGGCACTAGTTCCTCCATTCAATAGCCAGAAGGAGGCTGAAGACGTTACTAGACCATAGATGATAGCACTGTGCGAATCATTACTTTTGCATCTCACTGAGTGGGCCCTGTGACTTGTCATCTTGCTTCGAGACTCGGCTTTGCTAATAATACGTCTGGTCTAGAATTTTGCCGGACAACGCCAGCACACACACACATCTACTCGGTGCTGGAAGCCGACCAGAACACCTCAACAAGCTGCTTATTAAATGCCCTCTGTACTGTGCCGAGAGATCTAATCTTGCCTTCAGAATACTGTGCCGACAACAAGCCATCTTCCATCATAGCCCTGGCCCACTGATCACGGGATTCCACCGAAACTGATGCTAACTTGGTGGTATAACGATGCTCTCCCCAGCACATCGATCGATTGTCCTGTACATGTCCAAATCCGCGCCCGTGACATTGCCATATCTCCCCACTGCAGGAACCACAGTCAATTCCAGCGACGAGCTCTGTGCCGCCGCCACCTTCTCCTCCATGGACAGCGCCGCAGAGTCTTTCAACCGAATCACAATGCGACAACGATGTGTTGCAAAATCGAGCCAAACGGCGGCAGCCTTTTTCAGCAAGCGTTCGATCATCTTTACGTCGGCGGGCGTGAGATCGGCAATGTGCTCCAGCGATGCCTTCAGTTCAGACATCGATTCTTTATAATTGTCCATGAATCCCTTGCGGAGCCGCATTCGTGGGTCCCACTCCGACGGAACCGGTGGCAGCAATACTTGTCGACACTCCTTGACGGTCATGTAGCGCCAGCGTTCTGTCTTGACGCCTGGCTCCGGCCATGAGAAGACCTCTTCCTCGTTCGAGTCTCCATCTATATATAAGGTCAACATCTGTTCCACACGGCACGAAAAAGGAGATATAGGGTGGGGGAGTATATATATATATACCTTGACCGCACTGCTCGTTCCATTCCTCCTCCAGCACTCTCCCCTCCGCGCCGAAAACGCGAAAAGGACTGCAGAATATATGGGTGGAGAGAAGACACCACACGAGGTCTTGCACGATGGCTTTCTTGAGCACTCGGTCGGTGATGTTGCCACCGACAGATCGCAACACTTCGCTGGTCCACACGGCCGGCTCTTGCCTCCACTGAAGCCTGCCGATGCTGTCCACCATCTGCTCGATTTCCGAGAACTTTGCGCGGATTTGTTCATCCGGCCTGGTCGGGAGATCCGGCGTGGTGAAAAGCTCGCCTTGGTATAGCTGGTCGTCGCGCGTCAGCAATGCTGCGTTGAGCCTTTGTACGTCCTCTCGTAGTTGGCGCGTGCCTTGTGCATGGCTCACGTCTCTCTGGGACAGTTCCGCCGCATGAGCTTCCTTCAGCTGCGAGATTTTCCATTCCTTGTCCTGTCTCACTTCCGCCAATTCGTCGTTGATGCGTGACAATGCTTGATCATGCTCCTTCAAGATTTGGGCCCTTTGCTCGCCATGGGAAGCCGTCAGGTTCTGTCTCTTCTTCTCTTCTTCTCGTGCAAGTTGAGCCAGCTCTGCTTCCTTCTGAGCCACGGTTATCTCGTGCTGGCCCATAAGCTGAGCCAGCTGCTCATCGTGGGTAACTCCCAGATTCCGTCTGTGCTTCTCGGCGTTCGTCTTTACCGACTCAATATCTTGCTGGTAGCGGTAAATCTCGTCCTCGTGCTCTTGAACAAGTCGCGAGATCTTGGCTGCGTGTCCATCTTGAAGCTTTTCTATCTCCTGCATTTGCCTCCAATTCAGTGAAGCAACCTGGTCCTTATAATTAGCCTCTGTGTTTCGAATCTCTTGGTTCAGAGCAGCAACAGCGTCTGCATGTCGTAGTCGCTCGTCAGCCTGCGTTTGTTCAATGATTTTCAGCTGCCTCTCCTTTTCTGTCAAGCTCTGCCATATGTCGCTGACGTCCATTTTGGATTTCTCCCAAGCTGCTTGCGCACTATTCAGGTCGTTTGATTTAGATTTGAGCGCCTGTAATAGTTGAGCGTTTCGTTCCTCCGCAACCTGCAACTTGAAGCGCTGTTCAACCATTGATTGACGATGATTCTCCGTGAGTATTGCGACCTCCGTCCGATGTTGTTCTCGAATTGCATCCGTCTCGATGGCGTGATACCGGCTCGCTCCTCTTTGCTCGTCCTCGCGAACCCGACTCTCCGATAACTCTTCTATGCTTCGCTCGTCTTTCACCGGTGCCGGAGATTCAACTCGACGCTCGGGGGTTCCCTTCGTCGAGTTCCATGATGTAGCCTGGCCGGGTCTGTGGAGAGTGGCTCGCTCTTCCGAGCCTTCGAGGAGGCCTCGGGCTGTGCCATGTCTGGAATATTGGGGCGCATTCGAGTTAGCAGATGGTGGAACATCCTGGCCTCGATTTCGTTGCGGCTGATGTTGTTGTCCCCAATGCCACACCTTCGACAAATGGGGTCTCATGGAAGGCATGGCTCTATTTCGAGAAATACGAAATCGAATTCTCATCAGCTTGACGGATTGATTATTGCTTTTTGCTCGGTTCACTTTAATAGTCCATGTGAAATTGGTAATCCGAAATCGTTGTTCTGAATCTCAAGGATGTGCGTGCGTACTTCATTCAGCCTGACACAGGCATGCGGGCCGTGGAAACCACAGATGTTTGTCTCACTAACTACAGAAGTGCAACCTGGGTGTGCAGCGCGATCCTAGTAAGATGAGCAGGCAATTAGGCTGAGCTCATTTTCCAGGGTTACCAGCTCAGATCATGAGCGTGTCCATCGACACGAGGGGACCTACGGAGTTCTGTGCAGGAGACTGGCCAACTCTTCACACCCGCCCAAGCATTCACACTCTGCGTGGGGCTAATGCATGCAGAGCCCGTTTTGGGACCACGTCTTCCAACCTGGCTGCAGGCCAAGAAGATATCACTTGAGGCGTATTCGCATGGAGTGTGGTGAGCAACTATTGCCGAAGGTCAAACACCCCGATCTCAGCCTGCTCGAGGCCTGGACAGAACGCAGCGGCCACTTCAAACCCTCCCCAATACATAGTTGACAGCTGCTGGTCTGGACACGCATTTCTCAAATATGTCTTCAGTCAGCCCGAGTTCTCAAGTAAGCACGGTTTCCCGCGAAGACTGGGATCACCTAACCCCCAATTTGCTCGACGAACCCGACGAAACCTCGGTGGCCAGACGCAAACCCGTGCAGAAATGGAGAAATCAAACACAACCGGAACCTACTCATCTTCCTTCGCTGCAGCATGACAATCCCTCGCGTTCAGATGGAGCGGACTTTCATCGCGTCCAGCGAGACAGTGTCTCCCTGGGGGCAGCTAGTCAGCTCGCGAACATCATGCGTAACAGCCTCAATCTTCGTGAAACCTCCCTTGCTACGTCCAGGCCTCAAGTTGCATCTCCGGATCAAGAGCCCACTCCTCCACCCTACAGACCAAGTGAGCCCTTGCCTCGAAGTGTAATCAGACGCACAACCACGACTGAGGGTACCAGAATCGTGGTCGCAATAGACTATGGCACGACTTACACAGGTAAGCGCCCTGCCAATCACTGTTACTGATGCCAATCTCCCATCTCAGGTTTCGCACTGGCTAAGACGCAGTCGAATCACGCCGTGTTGAACGAAATAGAGGTCCTCCAGAATTGGGGCTCAGGCGGTGGTAATAACAATCAGAAAGTCCGGACCATGATCTCTTATCTAAAGTCCTCCAATGGTGAATTACAATGGGGGTCTAACGTTAGCGACCATGCCACAGCTATGGTCAACACCAAGCTGGAACTCGAGTCTCAACCCACCAGGCTTGACGAATTGGAATTGACTTTGAACTTGCTGAGAGGCACTGGCAATCTCGCTTTCGAACATCTGAAGAAGATCGGGCCCAATCCTGTATATAGCAGTGCACCGCCCCAACAAATTGTGAAAGACTATCTGACGCTCATTTGTGGAAGTGCGTGCAAGTCGGAGAGCTTCAGAGACACTGATATGACCAGACTCGGAGAAACCAGTACTCCATTAGACGTCGTCGTCACAGTGCCTGCGGTAAGCCCTGCCTTCGAAGCCCACACTACTGTCATCTTCTGATAAGGTAGAATTGGTCATTTCAAGCCACCGATGCAACCTTCAAAGCCATAAGGGGAGCTGGATTCAACAGAGCGACATTTCCAACCCTTCAGGATACAATTCTCATTTCAGAGCCTGAGGCAGCTTCCTTTTTCGCTATCCGAGACCATCAAAACGCCCAAAATGTGGACCTTCGGGTATGTCAAGTGATATTGTGCCTATGATTTCACGTTGCGTTGCGATTGATTTGTGGCGGCTATGCTGATCTGGTCCCATTTTCATCCTTGCACGAGATTATTCCATCCAAAAACGAGAGCCGCTGGTCGTAATTTTGGTGATGCTGACTGACGAATTTGTAGGTCGGTGATTGCTTCATCCTCTGTGACGCGGGTGGTGGGACCGTGGATGTTGTATCATACCAAGTGAAGAAAGTCTCGCCTCACCTCGACCTTGAACGAGCCACGGAGCCAAAAAGTGAGTACAGACCTGCAGATTCTACGGATTCTGACTCTCCAGGTGGCAAGTACGGCTCTGCTTTCATTGACACCGCCTTCAAGAACTGGCTGCGGGGCCTGATCGGCGTCGAAAATTATGCCAAACTCGACCATCTCAATGCACGAAGTCGAATCAACGCCCACACTTTGGAAGATGGACCCATCAGAAAGCTAGTGGCAAGCTTCGTAACCAAAAAGCACGCGTTCACGAGTTCGACGCAGAGTGTCCGTTTCGATCTACCGGAACCTCTCCATGCGTTGGACTTGGACGACCGAGTGCGGCAAGGCGAATTGACGATATCCCGGTCAGAATGAAGTCCGCTCCGGGCCTAAGGCACAGCTAACCTATCTTAGCGCCGAGATGGAGGAGCTCTTCAGTGACTGCGTGAATGGCGTGATTGATTTGCTATACGATCATATCGAGAGAGTCAAGAAAGCTAAGCACCGCAAAGCGAGGGTGAGCTCCGACCATGATCAAATAGATTAAAGACTGAGTCACTACTGACAATTTCCACAGAATGTCTTCCTCGTTGGCGGCTTTGGTGCCTCACAATACTTGCAAGAGCAATTGATGATAGCTCTGAATTTGGAGAGGTCGACCTTGGTGAGACCGGACTCCGAGAAATCGTAAGTCTCCTCCATTGAATACAGGTGATTGCAATTCCTGCTTACTGGGTCAAGTCTCACCGCGGTCGTACAAGGCGCTGTCATCTACGGAATTGAGAAATCTCGACACAGCGGTGTGAGCTATATGTCAGCAATCACAAAGAGTTATGGGATTGTTCTAAGTGGCCGCTTCGAATGGCTGATCCGGAAGGGCGACTTGGTTCTTTCTACAGAGAAGAGACGCATTCGCAGCAAGTACTTTTCGCTTCCCTGGAGGGACTGTCCTTTGAGAAAGTATGAAATGGTCGTCTACACGTACAAGAAAAGATCCGAGGACGACGACGACGTGCCTGATTCCTGGGATGAAGGGGAACACGGCAAGTGAAATCTAGCCTCGCGGAAAAAGCTGACTACTGACTTTATACAAGATGTGGAGAAAGCTGGTGTCGTGAGGTGTGACTTCTCAACAATAATGGAACAGGACCTACGCCTACGTCACAACCATGAGAGACAAGGGAACGTAGAGATCGGCCCTTTCAGATGCTACTTGGAGCTTTCAAGCACCAGCGTCGAAGTCGATATCCTGCACAGAAAGACTGTGCTTGGGCATTGTGCTATTGGCGTGAAGACCGATAGCCAATCCACTGTGCCAGAAAATGAGTGGACCTAGACTACAGAGAAAGGTGTGAATCGCACAAGAGGCTCGCATGTAGATTGTTGCTTGACAAGAGGCTACACAGGCTAGGCTCACCAATTCGAACTTTTGGCAAGTTTTGCCGGACAGACCATGGGCCAGATGCCTCCTTTCAAGATTGCACACTGCGCTGGGAGGGGGAAGGCTCGGCTCCTTTTCGATGTGCCAGACTCAGAGCTCTGATTCGCTCGCTAAACGGGTGACAGCTAGCGGGCTATCAAGGTGTCGACAAGTCGAACGGTGGCTTTGATCAACACACCGAGAAGCACAGTCGACGGGAATCTTGGAGACTTCTAGGTACAATTTGAACTTGCAATTGGCGAGACACACAAGTAGACATGGTCCGGCTCAAGAGTGTTTTCTGCCTCAGCCTGTCATGGGACCGATCCGGCTGGGAAAATATTTCTCTCTTTCAGCCTGATGAGTGCTCAGCACGCCGACCTGTGGCTTGGAATCCAGTCCTGGCTAGACACGTATTCATCACACCCACTGGCAAGGCGTCCGGAAACACAAGCTAGATTGATGCACAACGACGCAAACGGTAAGCCCAAGTCGCCTTTTCCCACCACTAGCTCATTTTGCAGACGAGTTTTGATTTGCAACCGTGATGATGCTTGCACGGACGATGCATCCTGTTGGGAGGGCGCATGTCCTGCACGGGCAGCATCCTACGACGGCTGTTTTTGACAAAGTCCTGATTACGCCCTGCCGCTGAGGCCAAATCGATTTGTCCCGTTCAGCATAAAAATCCCAAACCTTCCTCATCGACTGCCCCTCGACTTGCAACCGTGCTCACCGTAAACAGAAAGGCGACAGCATGTCCAATAGGATATCCAAACTCTTCGGACATGGAAGGAAAACAAAGCCCAAGGCATCAGAACCGCCTCCAAATTTGATTAGTCCCCAAGCGAGCTCCAGTACCGTCGGAAGCTACAATACAACGAGTGACTGGAACAATTATCTCGGCCTGGGGAGTCGAGGGATTCCGGAGCGAGACCCTTTGCAGCGGGTTCCAGAGAATGTAGTGGATTATCGCAGACCGGCTGAGCTGGCTACCAGTGGAAGCTCCCTGTCCTGGGTCAATGTTCCTATCACACCACACCAGCCTCGCTATTATGGGCAGCGTGAGCAACAGCCGCAGCCACCGCCACAGCTACAACCGCAACCGCAACCGCAACCGCAACCGCAACCACAGGCCAAGCAACAAGCTCAGCAACAGCAACAGCGTCCCATTACCATTGTCGACGAAGCATCAATGCATCGGGCACGGCAGGCCAACGACATTATTGTGCAACGAAATGAAGAGAAACGCATCCTAGAACGAAGGCGAAATGCATCGGCCGACAATGTTCGACATTTGCGAGAACTCATTCGAGAGCGATATGCCCTCGACTTGTATATCTGGGAACATCGTAGCGTCCTAAAGGCGGTCCGCAGGAAGGTTGAGCCGGTGTGCAAGAAAGCCGATGCTATTTTGCAGGAGATCTATTTCATTGTCAATGCGTGGGATGAGGACTTGTTTGACGAGCAGGAATGGCAGACGGTGAAGCGAATCAAGGCAAGGCTGTCGACGAAGCCGCAGGAAAACGGGGAGTCTGGAGACCCTGCGATTTGGGGCGATTTGGCACCGTGGGATCGCCGGGATAGCGACGATCATAGGTCGCGCGCCATCGAGCAGGGTTAAGTGCTAACATCCTACCACAGATTCAGAGAAACGTCCTCAGAATGAACAGAGGCCGAAGGGTAATATCACCCAGGATATATATATATTATATATACCCCGAACTGACCTGCACCGATTACCACATTCGTTTGGGAAAGGGAGCATGGCCGCTTTAATCGGGCACGTGAGGGAGCACGAGGGAGTGGATGGGGAGCACTAGAGAGCGTTAGGCGAGCGCGAGGGAGTTGTAAGGGAGCAGTAAGTGAGCACTACTAAAGGATATAGTTAGGGGGATATTATTAGGATCCCTAAAGCCGATAATAGTTTCCTTTTACCGGTAAGCTAAACCTTTATTTAAAACGCTATAGTTTAAACCTAAAGTAGGAATAAGAATAAAGTTTAAGAAACCTAAAGTAAACTTCTTAACTATCTTAAGTAAACTATTTTTAGGAGCTAAAAGTAGACTATAAAGCGTTAAAATAAATAGTTTAGGAGTTTAAATAAGTATATAATTACTAGACTAGCTTAATTCTATCTAAGGCTATAATATACTCTTAGTACTATATATTTACTTTTATACCCTCGCGGTAAGTACTCTAATACTATATTATATACCCTTAGTAGGCGAAAGGGCTATATACTTAGTAGATCTACTAAAGATCTAGTTATTTTTAATATTTCTTTTATATTTAATAATAAATATAATATATATTACGTATATATATATAAGGGTTTGGTAAAGAGTTCTACAACTAACTATACTACCGTATAATAAGGAGGTAAAACTAAAGAGAAAATAAGAGTCTAACTCTCGTATATATTAAGTATATTAAGTACCGTGCTACTCTATAGCTATAGCAACGTAGGTTATATAACTAAGTCTAAATTACGGGTCTAACCCGTTATGTCACGGGTTGAACCCGTATAATGCTCTGGGGGTACTCCCCAGAGCGAGCAATATCCTCACGTGACCTCCCTCTATCGATTATCTCCCTGGTGACTACATGGTCCACTATAGGGGTGAGGAAAGAGTACTTCTATTATACGTACACCGTACGGTAGATAGTTCTTCTTTTCTTTCTTTAGCTTAAGATCCTTATTAAGTAGGCATTATAGTAGTTGAATATATGAGGGTTTCAATAGAGTTTATTTAACTGCTATATACCTAGTAACAAGGACGATAAAGCTGAAGAAAGAAGAGAAAGAGTCTACTCATCAGCTAGAAAGGAGATATAATCTCCTTAAGTAGGTCGTACGGTATCCTAGGTAATCGTGAGTATTACGTAAAGGTGCGTACTTATAACGCTATACGGCCCCGTAGAGATATCGTTGGTTCTAACTAAGTATCGCTAGTTCTTACTATATATCGCTAGTTCTTACTAAGACTTACTACGGGTTTAACCCGTGACATTACCCTCCTCCGTACCTTAAGTGCTCTTATACGACTCTAGAGCGGTAGTGTCTTCTAGTATAGAGCGTAGTTCCTACGTTAGCTAAGCGTATTTACTCTATTTTATAAGTACCTAATCTTAGTATCTCTGTTTACGACGGACCGTACGTTCGTCTAGGATCGCCTTAATACTATACTCGTCCTTATTATTAATCTAAATAGGTTCCGGCTGAGAATCGTCCACCTACTAAGAACTTAATAGATCGGTAGCCGCCGTATAAAGTAGATTAATATAGAAAACGTTATATATCCTTAGTAGTGTGTTAAGTTAATAGCTATATATCTTAATAGCTTCTAGCACTATATACTTCGCGTTCTTCTAGTCTAGTTTCTTCGATTGCCGCGTCGTACGAATATTCTATAGATTTAGCTAAACTTTATTATTAACTCGAAATTAGGGTGCCTACTGTCTCGTACGATTCGCTATTTCCTCTTGCTCTTACTAAACGACTACTATTAATGTTTAAGCCTATTCTCTTGCCTTTTATAGCTACTAAATAATCTCCTCTCCTCTCTCTATAGGGTTTCGAGGAGTAGCGGGTCGCTGTACGGATTCTACTAGTTTAATTGCCTCTATATAATAT